>JGI26082J51739_10000171_pt1 | contig 38010 bp, 43 predicted proteins | sample SaaInl5LU_22_DNA_FD_51739 | JGI IMG/M metagenome (IMG submission 51739)
TTCTTCTTCGCCCCCCATAAAACTGGCTTAAAGTGAACTCAAGCGAACAGGAGAACCAATAGATGAAAGCTTTTTTACTAACTACTGCAACTGCCCTAGCTGTGTTTGCGAGCGTCGCGCAAGCGGATGTTTGGCAGGAGCGCGAGGCCTTGGCGAAGGTGGCAAGTGAGATTTCAGCGCTGGAACGCCTCGTTCATGATGCTTCAAAAATTAACCAAGCTGATGGGCGCGTGAAGTTCAACTACGACACGCTGATGGCTGACCTTGAGCTGATCCGTTCTGGAATTGCAGCTCACCTGTCTCAGCCAATCAACCCAGTCATCCCTTCATCGGTGGATGGCATTAACGGCGGATACACAAAAGGTAATCGCTAATGGCTTGGGGAGACTCTTTCAACACGGGCACAGCTGGGACACTCACCCATGCTGACTCGCTGTTAACGATTCAGGGGGTTTCTGCTACAGCGGTCATTCTCTGGTTCGCTTGGGTTTGTGTCGTTGCTTACAAAGATTATGGCGACGGCACACTCACGAGCGGTGACACAGTATTCCTGTGGATCCGCGCACTTTTCACCTTCACGGTGCTTTTATTCATCCTTGTTAACTAGGAGACATATTATGTCTATTAAAAACCTCTGGCACCGTTCGGGTGCCTTCGTAAAGACCGCTGCAATCTCTGCAATGGTTGCTTCGCAAACCGCTAAAGCGGCTCTTCCAGTCGTAGCAGATCCCTCATCGGCCGCCGCTGACGGGAATTTCATTCAACTTTTCCAAAATTATGCTTACGACATCGGCATTGTGATTGGTCTTCTGCTCGGCACGCTAGGTCTGGTTGTTGTTGTCCGTAACGTGCTGGGCGTTTACGCCAAGATTGCTGACGGTAAGGCGACCTGGGGTGAATTGGGTATGCAGGCTGCAATAGGCGTTTTATTGCTCGTGTTCACTGTATTCCTGCTCACCGAAGCATCAGCTGTTCTAGAGCCAGCATAACAGCTAGCTAGGACGTAAGGAGAAGCACGATGGCAGATCTCGAAGGCTACAAAAACGGCGAAGTAACCTATATCCCTGATCGTTTGATCTCCGATCCAGTTGTCTTTCGAGGCATGACGGATGTAGAGGTTATGTGGTCAGCGGTAATAGGTGCGGCGATTTGGGTACCGATATCTTGCCTCGTGCTCTCATTTTTCGGCAAAGGCATGTTTGGTTTGGCCGTAGGTGCAGGGCTCACGCTCCTCACCGTTGTATATGCAGGCAAACGCCTCACAGACATGAAGCGCAATATGCCTGATGGCTTGCATATTGTTGCAATCAAAAAGTGGCTGCAGGAGAAGGGAATCCACTCCTCGGGCTACATCAACAAATCCCAAGTCTGGGATATTCGTCGCTCCAAAAAAGTCGAGCGCGTCATTATCGAAAAAGAGGACATCTGAGATGGCACGAGTTAAGCGCGCGCTGGACGGCCGAGACGCCCACATTTGGACGCTACGAATGATCATAGTATTGCTGTGCGGCGTGATCGCTTTCGCAATGCACGGATGGTCGAAAGCCCCTGAACGCATCATGGTGGATATACCGCCAGATCTACGCTCAGGTTCAACAAGAAAAGTCGGTGAACGAGAGCCTTTCGCGGTCTATTCGTTCGCGCTCTACATCCAGCAGGCTCTGAACCATTGGCCTGTATCCGGTACGGATGACTACAGAAAGAACATCGAGATGTTCAGTTGCTACCTTACCCCACAGTTTAAAGCGACGTTGCTGCGTGATGTTCAGCAGCGCGCTAATCGATCAGAACTAAAGCGCGCGCGTTACATGGCTGAAATGCCAGGCCGCCCATACGAGGCCAAGCGTGTTTGGATCGAAAGTCCTGAAAGCTGGATTGCTTTTATGGATGCATCAATCAAGGAGACCTACGAAGGTACCGTGATTAAAGACTCATTTATTCGCTACCCACTGCGTGTTGTGAAGTGGGATGTCGCCCCCGAGTGTAATCCGTTTGGCCTCGCGCTCGATGGCTATCACGAAGATCCTAAGCGTTTGGAGGGTTCTAACCTCGCAAACGATGGTCTTGCCGCTAACTAATCAGGAGCAGATTTATGAAACTAAAGACTTTGACTGCCATCGCTGCCCTTGTAAGCGCGGCCGCTGCGAACGCAGTAGAGATCATCCATTACGACAATGCACCAGTAACAATTAATTTGCAGACCGGTGTAGAGCGGACGATCCAGCTAGGCGATCACGTGCAGGTGGGTGTTTCGCCTCAGCAAGAGATGCAGCGCTTGTTCCGTGTGCAATCTGCGCAGGGCGCAGTGCACATTCTTCCAAACAAAGATTTCGAATCGCAGCGTATACAGCTCCGTCGAATGACTGATGGCCAAATTATTTTGGTCGATCTTATTTCATCTGCACCGGCTGAGGGCGCAGAGCCATTGGAGTCGGTACGCGTGTATGTCCAGGGCGAAGATGAGCTACCAAAATCCGAGTCGGATGTCGCTGATGTTAATGTGGCTGCAAAAGCGGCGCCCGTTACTCCTGTAACACTCACACGCTATGCCGCGCAGCGTATGTACGCTCCATCGCGCTTACATAGAGACGACCCACGCATCAGTACGGCAAACCTTAGCGATCTGCAGGGTAAGGCTGTTAGAGCACTTCGCGGTATTGCAGGTGTTCATACCGAGACAACGCCAGTGATTGCTTACCGCGCAGGGAACTTACAGCTTGCGGCACTGCTGGTACGAAATACCGCAGCGACAGGCGTGAAGCTCAACTACATGGACGTCAACATTCCATTCAGCCATGTCACATACCAGCACCACAACTTGGCCCCAGCAGGGCAACCAGGTGATCGCACCATCATGTACGTTGTGAACAATCGTCCACTCTCTGAAACGCTCGTTCCTTGGACGTACTACACCGATCTGGCTGCGGCGACAGCGGCTAAGGAGAAGTAACCATGCAGATGAATATGGTCATTAAGATTTTAGGTATGGTGGGTATTGCTACAGCGCTCGGTGTGGTCATGATGGGTCGTAACTCACCCACAGCGCCACAGCCGGTGGCGCAAGGCCCAAGTCAGCAAGATAACGGTTTGGCTTTTGACCCCCTATCCACCGATGTTTTGGAGGACGAACTTGGGGTAGAAGTTGATACACCCCTTGAGACTATGCGAACACTGACGCGCGAAGTCCAAACGACACGCGATAGAAACGAAGAGCTGGCAGACCAGAACGAGCAATTACAGGCGCAGGTTAACCAGCTTCTCAAAATGGAAGACAAAATCGCTGATCGCATTAATCGCCGCGCCGATGAAGCAGAAAACTTCGTGTCCGATCAAAATACAGAACTCCGCCGTGAGCGTGAACGCAGTGAGAGTGTCATCAATCGCTTAGAAACACGTTTGAGGGAGCTTGAAAGCGGGCTTACCTCGGGTCGTCGCAGTTCAGGTTCTACCTCTGGTAAGCCGTCGATGTCCGCCAGTGGTTACGACATCAATACGGCTGGAATCCCGGACGGATTGGGTTATGACGCTGACGGCAACCCAGTCTCGAATCAGATTATTTGGAAAAACCCGTTGGATGCACAGGTTGATCCCAAAAAGGGCTCGATCAGCATGCCTGAGTTCAANGGTGTGAGCGCGTTAACGAATGCTATGGATCCGCAGCAGATCAAAAATGGCGAGCACAACAANCAGAAANCNGAGTCGGTAAAGGCCTATACGTTGCCAGCTAACGCAACACTTGTCGGCTCTACATCAATGACGGCGTTGCTTGGCCGCATACCAATCGGCGGAGCCGTCCAAGATCCCTATCCCTTCAAGCTTATCGTTGGCCCTGAGAACCTCGCGTCGAACGGTATCTCTATTCCAAACGTCCAAGGCATCGTCATGTCAGGCATCGCGAAAGGCGACTGGACGCTGGGCTGTGTTAGTGGCTCGATCAACTCGATGACCTTCACGTTCGCGGATGGCTCGATCTCAACATTCCCTAAGCCTGATGAGAACGGTACGGGCCAGAATTCACGAAGCAAGCCCGCATTTGCTTGGTTCAGTGACGAATATGGCGTGCCATGCGTGACAGGCAAGAGAATCACTAACGCCCCGAGCTATCTCGCAGGTCGCGTGGGTCTAGGGGCAGTGTCAGCTTATGCACAAGCTATTGCGGAAGGTGAGCGCACCACCACAGTAACACCTGACGGTGCTGTTATTTCATCTCTAACGGGTGAGGCAACTACAGCGGCCAGAAACCAAGCAATTGGTGGCGGTTTGGATGAAGTGACTGATTGGCTAGATGAGCGTCAGCAGAACTCGTTCGATGCGGTGTATGTGCCGCCAGGTACAACGGTGCATATCCATCTGGATACGCAGGTGGCGATTGATTACCCGATCAATGGGAATGGCCGCAAAGTGCAGCACGATGAATTTATCAACTACCAAGGCAACTCTTACAGCTCGCTAGACTGAGCGGAGGATTAAAGAATGATGACTATCAAAAAACTTACCGTAGTCGCACTCGCCGCCGTCACTTTGGCAGGCTGTGCGAACAAGGACGCGATGATTCCGCGCCCTGAGAAGAACATGACTGCTGTGTATCAGCAGGCAATGGGGGCTTCGAATCAGGGTCGGTTAATGGATGAGCGTGCAGTTCTTCGTCGAGGTATGGTGGAATCCGATTCGGATTACAGCGATTACGTGCGTACCGAAGCCAACCAGCTGCAGAGCAAATTCAGCCTGTTGCCAAACCCAACGATGTATATGTTTGTCGCGCCTCATCTAGCCACGGCAGACGGTGTTCCAGTGCCGGGGTATCTGACAGAGTTCCGCCTCTATAAAGAGGATGTGTATGCACTGCCGGGTGAAAAACTTCTAAGTAACGGTCTGTAGGAGTCTGTCATGGGCATTTTCAAATCACCGAAAGACAGTGAACTAAAAGAAGTAAGGTCAGTCGGGAGCAAGAAAAAGCCCGCTCCCGCTGGTAAAAATCCACAGGCTGCAAAGAAGAAGCCACTGACTATTAGCGACGCTAAGCGCATGTATGGTCAGCAAGATAGCTTTATCAACATGCTGCCGTGGTATGAAGCTCAGATGGAGAGCAACACTATTCTCCTCGATGATGGTATCTCGGTTGGCGTGGTCTTTGAAGCTACGCCGCTACCCACTGAGGGTCGCCCAGAGGAATGGTTGCAGGAAATGCGCGACAAGATCGCGGATGTGATCGCCGATGTATTCGATGAAGATCCCCAGCATCCATGGGTGTTACAGACCTATGCTTACGATGACGACAATCCGGATGCTTATGTAAGAAAGCTGCGCCAGTACGTCGATAAGCACGCGAAAGGCACGCAGTTCACAGAAACGTGGCTGAACACCATGGAAAACCACCTGCGCGGCATCTGTAAAGAAGGTGGTTTATTCCAAGATAATGCCGTCACTGATGGTCCTTGGGGTGGCAAGGTTCGTCATATCAAGATTGTGATCTACCGTCGTCTCTCGAAAAAGTGGAAGTCGATTCAGGATATGACCCCTGAGGAGGAGATCAATAACCTCGCGGAGAAGTTCCAGTCCTCGATCAGAGAAGCAGGCGTGAGCCTGCGTCGTTGTTCAGGCCGTGAGTTCTATCAATGGATGCTGACGTGGTTCAATCCCAAGCCAAGCATGACCAACGGCGACCGCTACAAATTTTCGAAGCTCGCCTCCTATCCGGGCGAGGAAGAATTGCCCTGGGGCGATGACTTTGCCGAGTCTATGTTCTTTGAACTCCCTAAATCCAACACGGATACCAAAACATGGTCGTTTGATGGCGTATTGCACCAGTGTATCCGCATCAATAAATTGCGCCGCACACCTAAGATCGGAGCATTCACCGGTGAAGTTTCTGCGACCGGTGATCGCGCTTACTGCATGATGGATAAGCTCCCGCCGGGTTCCGTGATCGCGAGCACTGTGATTATTACCCCGCAGGAAGATGTCGAAGCGCAGGTTAACCGTATTGCCGAGAAATCAAAAGGCGAGTCGACAGATGCTGTCTATGCACGTCGTGACTGCGAAATTGCCAAAGAGCTAATGGCGCACAAGCACAAGATCTATCGCACGATGATGTGTGTTTACATCCGTGGCGAGAGTCCACGAGAACTTCGAACTGCCTACAATGACGTGCGTGCTCAGTTGCTCAATGCCCAACTATCGCCGTATGACACGCTGCACGACCCTATCGGTTTAGATGCTTATATCCTTAACCTGCCGATGGTGTATGAGAAGAGCATGGACAAAGATTACAAAATGCTTCGTCCGGCATGGAATTCTCATCTGGCGAGCCTGTCTGGCTTGCTTGGCCGCTCTCGCGGTACGGAAAATCCCGGTTTCATTGCTTTTAACCGAGGCGGAGAGATGCTCGGTTGGGACCCGTTGAGCTCGGATCGTGCTAAAAACGGACACAAACTGATTCTAGCGCCCACAGGAGGTGGTAAATCGGTTTACCTCTGTGCTCAAGCAGCACAGCAAATGGCACAGCACCGTCCGCGGTTGGTTATGGTCGAAGCGGGTAACTCGTTTGGTCTCCTCGCTGATTACTTTAAGGCGAATGGACTGACGGTGAACAAAGTCGCCATTAAGCCGGGCTCTGGTATATCACTGGCGCCTTTTCAGGATATTCACAAGCTGATCTTGGCGGAAGAGAAGGGTGATACTGAGTTTGATGCAAGCTCAGTGACGGAAGCGGAGATCAAACGCTGTATCCCTCACATCATGCTCGAAGAGGGCATAGACGTACCCTACAAAGAACTACCTAAAGAGCAGCGCGATGACATCTGGGAGCGTGCAACGCTTGCAGCGATAGCCGAAGCGAACCTCGATGATGAAGATGAGTTCGATATTGCTGACGGGGATGCTCAGCGCGATATTCTCGGTGAAGGTGAGCAGGTTCTAAAGCTCATGCTCACTGGGGGTGAGAAGCAAGAGCTTGACCGTTTGCGCCGTTCTGATCGCCGCCTGATGCGAGATGCGCTATTGATGGGCGCTCGCAGGGCATTGAATGATGGCCGAGAAAGTACACGCGTGAGCGACGTAGCTGATGCGTTCGAAGATATGTTCCACGATAAAAACCGCCCGGCGGAGACCCGTGATAAGGCCTACGAGCATGCCCAATCACTGCGTATGTTCTGTGACGGATTTGAAGGTGAAGTCTTCAACCAGGATGCACAGCCTTGGCCAGATGTTGATGTCACCATTTTGGATTTGGCGACCTTTGCCCGTGATGGCTACCAAGCCCAGCTTGCGATTGCTTACACAAGTATCATGCAGAACTGCAACAACTTAGCCGAGCGATTCCAGCATTCGGGTCGAGAGCTCGTCATGATGACGGACGAGGCTCACTTGGTGACTACGAACCCGCTTCTGTCAGGCTTCATCGTTAAGATCGTGAAGATGTGGCGTAAGCTTGGCGCTTGGTGGTGGGCTGCGACGCAGAACGTAGGTGACTTTCCAAACGAAGCCGAAAAGCTCCTCAACATGGTTGAGTGGTGGGTGTGTCTGGTCCCCCCTGCCGAGGAGATTGAGCAGATCAGTCGATTCAGGCCGATCTCTGATGCGCAGAAAAAGCTTCTATCATCAGCCTCTAAAGAGCCGCGCAAATACACCGAAGGCGTCGTCTTGGCGGATAACATTGAGGCACTGTTCAGGAATGTACCGCCCAGTCTGTACTTGGCTTTAGCGGGTACAGAAGCCTCCGAGAAAGCGGAACGTGCAGAAATCATGAAGGAATTCGCGATCACAGAGGTGGAGGCGGCTGAATACATTGCTGCCAAGATCGACCACGGACGCGGCATTGGTACCGCGCCTAAAGCGCCTATCTCGCGCCGGAGGAAATCAGCATGAAGAAGCTCCTGATGGCTGGCGCGTTGGCGCTAGCCGCCGTCAGCGCACACGCATCAGAGGTAACGAAAGTCTTGGTTGTGCATGACGCCGCCAAAGATCCCGTTCGCATGGATTATCGATCAAACGAAGTGGCTGTCGAAGTGCTCGATCTGAGTTTTGGATCCTCGCTGGATGAGCGGATGACCAGCGCCGTCACTGCAGGGATGCAGTTCCCAACCCATCTTACAGAAGCCGATGAAAGCCAGTTCGAGGCGGAAGTAAACGAGCGCTTTAGCCGGTTTGCACAGACAGTTGAATACCGTCAGATGCAGCGAGAAATGATGGAGTGGGGCGAGAAGGTCGCACAACTCGCTTCCTTTCAAATTACTCAAGCACCGGCAATCGTGATTAACGATAGCTTTATTGTGTATGGCGAGCGCTCTGTTAATGAGGCCATCGAGACGTACTATTCGCAGGTGAACTAATGAGCAAGTTAAAGAAGGTAATCCGTAACGGATCTTTGATAGCGGGCATATTTGCAGCGTCATTACCCACGGCTGCTCAAGCCGAACGCATAAATACTGCCCAGGTGATTGCGCGTACCCTTGAAGGGTTTAGTTCATGCGCCAGTTACAGTGTGGTCGGAGCGTGTACGTGGTGGAGACTCAGGTGTGGTTGGTCTGGGTGTAAGATAAAATTCACGACGACTCTGCGTGCAGAGCACTATGTCCCCGAGCTCACCTTTCAAACGTACAAGGATGCGTCTAAGACACCTTGGAAGGAAACCGGCCCGATTCTGGCGCTGATTGCCTCGGATTATGACTCCAGCCTTCTCATGACCTTGGTTGAAACCGCCTACGGTATTGACGTACAAGAGTTTGGCGGGGGTGATGATAACCGTCGCGTTCAAAGTCAGCATGACAATGTGGTATTCAACCTCACCGATGCCTTTGGTAATCCGGCTGGCGCTAATGTGGCATTATTATCCGATCTGACCGGCGGGTTTGTGAGCGTCTGCAAGGCTCAAACAACCTCCATGTACCCCTACTTCGTATCCAACCAGGATTGGATAACGTGGCGTTGGGGATACCCAGAATTGCTCGCCAACCCGATCAAATCGACCAATATATTCGACAATAACTTAGGTACGCTGGATGACAACTGGGGCGCTATTTTCCCTCGTATCGGCCATGCCACCTCTCACGATGATTTGAAAGACAGCGCGCTCATGGCGTTTCGAGCTGGGCACGTTGTGACGCGCACTGGACAGCCTCACGTATATACCGCCTATCAACCGAAGGCCAACAAGAAGCAGGGAATTATTTCTGTGCCGACGGGTGGTATCGAAATCAATGTGGGCAAGTGGCAGCAAATTGCGCCCAATACGGAAAGTAGTTGTTCGTACTTCCCACGAGATACCAGTTTCCTGAACCCAGATGATGGGAAAGAGGCATTTAGATCGGATGATGGAGGGTCTGTCTGGAATCTCTGGCGAGAGTATTCATGCTGCACTAAACCCGGAGGCTGGAAGTATTTATTCCACTTCTAACCAGAGCCGCGTTCAGCGGCTTTTCTCTTTCTAGCACATAGGGAATAGGTTGCACGATAGCACCCCATTGTTCTTCCCCGTCTTGTATTTAATCATCCTAAGATGACATCAATCGAATAGTTTTTAGTGGGATTGATGGAATGAAAAAGTCACTTATTTCTACATGCATTGCTTGCGTCGTGGCGGGCTCGATGCTCAGTACAACCGTCAATGCTACGAACAATTCACCGCGAATGAATGGTGTACTCGATTACGAGATCGGCGGCGGCATGGTCTCGACGCCCACGGGTTCTAGTACCTTTGCCTCCATTGGCATTGGCGTTGAGTGGAAAAGCAACATGTCCTGTGGCAATTTCGATCCATCGATCTCGATCTCAAACCAGCTAAATGGGATCACCGAGGGCTTCAAAAACATGATGAGCGACATCGTTCAGAACGCGACGAGCGCGGTCGCCAGTCTGCCGATGCTTGTCATCATGCGGGCGAACCCGTCGCTAGCTGACCTTCTCCAGAACGGTGTTATGTCAGGCAAGTTGGACTTTGAAGCCGCGGAAACAAGTTGTGAGGGCTTCCAAAACCTCATCATGGATGGCGACACATCGGCGCTACCATGGCTGTCCGTATCCGGAACCGCTAAAGAGCGCGTTTGGGAGGATGCAGTAAACAATCCCGCGAGCACCGATAAGGCCGGTGATGCTGTAGCTGCAAAAGATACCGTGCGCGATACCGATCCGGGTAACGAAGGCATCATCTGGGTGTGTGGAGATAAAGCAGGCGGCGCAGGCCAGCCCTCCATTAAATCCACGGCGGATGTGATTATTGCGGGTTACGGGATCTTGCACGACGCTACCGACATCTGTGCGGTAGGCGCACCATCAGCGACTGCTCAAGCCGATTCTGTCCTCTTCAACTACTGGGGAACGGCCAAAGACGCTGCCGATTGGGTGGTTGAGGTTGTTGGTGAAGTCGAAGTGGCCTCCTGTAACGACTGTGACAAGCTTCAAAACGTGCCGGGCAAAGGTCTTGAGTACAAGCTGCGTGATGAGAAGGAAGAGCTGGTCGAGAACCTAGAGAACCTGGTTGATGGAGCTGCCCCTATGACATGGGCAAATCTCTCAGCTGTCTCGGCCCCACCCGCGGTTAGAGTCAATGCCGCGCTCATCGGAGAGCTGCGCAAAGCAACAACCGAAAGTGCTGCACGTTACATCGATACGATGGCAGAAGAGATAGCCTATGCGCGACTTATAGAGCAGACACGCCTTGCTATACGCATGATGCGCGCCGGGCAGCGTGAGCCTAATGTCGCTGCGTTTGCCGAGGCAACCCCGCATATTGAGTCTTCGATGAATATCCTCCATGAAAACATAGAGATGCTTCGCAAAGAAGCGTCTGAGAAGCGCATCGTCGGTTCAAGAACAGTGAAGGCCATACTGATCAATGCGGAGAAAACAACGCGTTCCGTGCCTGTATCTCAACCACGTCAAAGCGGATCGGCTGCTAACGATACGTTCAAGATCGGAGAGTAAGGTATGAGGACATTATATAAGCCAACACTCTACATACTCGGTATTTTTGGTGCTCTCTACTTCGGAATGGCGATGCTGCTTGTCAACTTCCCTGAGCGCGCCAGTGAATGGCAGGCGGCCAATCTATCGGTGTCGTTGATGCCCTATCGGCTGATGGTTTACCTCGCAATCGCTGGGGCATGGCGCTGGTTGGCGGTTTGGTTGACCAAGCCGCGTGGAAATCCTGCGCATTTCTCGCAAGAGCTCACTGAGATGTGGAGAGATCGACAGTGCGCCACAGCAAAGGCGTGGTGGAAAGTGGCAATGTTTTTTGCCTTGTTTGAGCTGGTTGCAATCCAGAAGGTGGGCTTCTAATGATAGCGAATTCAATGATCGATGTTTACGGCCTGCTTTTAGGTTGGAACGTTTATGGTCAAGTGTGGGATATGCTCAACGGCACAGGGTTGGCCTACATTCCATTTCTTATAGCGGTCATCAAATCGCTGGCTGATAACTACGGAGATAAGGCTGAGAAACAAGTCAAAGGGCTAGAGAAAAGTATACTTGGCATGGTGCTGGTGCTGATCTTTGCAGTGATTCCCTTTACAAATTTCTCTACTGACGTTTCGGGTGTCACCTACGTTACAACGAATACCGATTGTGCCATCGCAGATACCACCGGTAGTGGAGATGATACCAAAAACGCGCGTGTCGACACGGTGACAACGGATCTTGTGGGTGGCGCTGGTTTTGATGCTAAACAACCGATCCTTTGGGGGCTTGTTCAGCAGTTCTCGTCAGGTATCACCTATGCTGCGATTAAGGGCATGGGCTGCTCGCAAAACTACTCAGATGTGTTGTGGGAGCTCGAACAAACCAAGATCACAGACACGTCCATTCAGGATCGACTAGGGGATTTCTATCAGACTTGTTATCTCCCTGCTTCACAAGCTGTCATAGAAAACGGTGGCATGAACCGCAGTGCACTCGAACCGACTCAGGATATTGACTGGATCGGCTCGACAGAGCTTCTGGGCTCGTACTATACGCAAAGCTATATGACCAATATGGAGCAGTATGGATACGAACCGGATCCTGATAATCATGCGCCCGATGCTCAAGAGCCACCTGGTACAGCGAACCCATACTGTGATCAAGTGTGGAACGGTGTTGGTGGTCAAGCCGATGGCCTCAGAGCTGACTTGCTCGACCATCTCGAAGATGAGTATGAAGACCAGTACGATATGTTCATTGATTATGGATATGAGATGTACGATACCGGGCTCACTGCAACAGAAAAGGATGATCTGTTTCTTAAGCTGAGCCTTCAGATGCAAGGCTCGAACGTTGCGCAGGTAGATGAGATCTCTGGCGGTGGTCAAATTGGTGTAGAGGATACTGCAGGCAGTGGCTTCTTGGATGACATTATTGATTTCGGTAAGTCGTTAGCAGGTACCGGTGTTGCTGTCGCGGCGGGATGGGAATCTAAGGGTGCAATCGCGCAGTTTATGATACTTGCCAAGGCACTGCAGATCGCAATGCCGCAGCTTGTTTCGCTCGCTCAACTTGTTCTGATCATTGCTGCGCCGATTGTTATGGTCGCGACACAGTATCAATTTAGAAGCTTCTTTCAACTGGCATTAACGTATTTCGCATTCGAATTTATCAATGCCATTGTGGCGCTTGGGTTGTTGATTGAAGACAAGCTGGCCTATATCGCCGGTAATGAGGCGATATACAACGATATTATCACAGGACTCGTGATGGCGGCTGTGTCGATACTGCAGATATTTATGCTACCGCTCATCTGGTTTGCGATCATTCTTGCTGCCGGTGCGGCGATGGTGAAAGGTGCTCAGGGTGCTGGCTCTTTGAATCAAGGCGGTGCCTCGGGTGGGAAGATGCTCAGTGGATCTGGCGCGAGCACCGTTGGCAAAGTCGCTGGTAGTTTCAAGTCATGATCAAGCGGCTCGGGTTTGGTATGGTTGCAGCACTGGTTCTTGAGGCCAGTGCTGCATACGGTGTCATTCAGTCCGGGCTTATCAGCTTTGGGGATGAGGTCCCTGCCGATACTGTGACGTCATTGGCCGAGGGTTTGCGGATAGATGATGTGAGGATTTCTCCACCTATCGCGTCTAGCGGTGAACGGGTAGCGTCTAGGGTTGCGTTATCATTAACCAATCAATCACAGGTAACAATTCAAGCAGTGTCGATGAAAGCGACCTTTTCAGATATGCAAGGATCGCTACTAGGTGTCAGGGAGTTCGTGCCGCTCTTGGCAAGTGAAGACAATCGAGTTCTATTGCCAGGCGCTTCAATCGCTACGGATCAGACGCTATGGGATATAACGTTAAGCTGGGCTAATGCCCGGATTAGCTTAGATGTCTGGACAATAATTCCACAGAGTTAAAACCATTTTGCGTATTACTATGGTACCCATGGGCTAGAGTCGGTCATATAGTCGATTGACTGTCGGCCATAGTCATCATCCTCGCCAAAGCTATTCTTGGAAGGCGTGGGGTTTGACGCTTCTTCGCGTACAACCTTCCTTGCTCCTTGTCCGATGAACGATGCGCTTTTGATAGCGACCAAAAGCGGTGTTGCGATACCGAGAAACCCGATTTGGTACCAACGTTTTGAGGTGTTCTTGCGATGAAACGCTAAAACCTTAAGCTCATAGCCAACCCAAAGAAAGCCAAGACCGACCGCGCTCGCAACGTAGAATGAGAGAGACTGACCGCGCAAAAATAAATGTAGCGCGCAGGCAGTGAGGGTAAACCACCCGATAATCGTGGCCGTTTTACGCAGTAGTGTCAGGGCCTTTTGCTTGTCCATAAACAACCTCCATTTTCTTAAGTGTAAGCGAAAACGAGTGTCCTGCTAGAGAAAATGGCGGTGGTAAGACAAAAAAAGCCCGCACGGGGCGGGCAAACACACTTCCTCAGGAGAGAGGCACACAATCAGTCATCGTAGTCGCGAAGATACTTTAAGCAGGTCTCCACTATCGCGTCTTCGTCAGTTGAGGTGAGTTTTTCTTCAAGCCAGCGAGCGCGGTAGCCCTTGCGATCATAAAGCTGATACTCGACCTCAGGGGCTTCGGCAGGGCAGCAAAGCTCCATTGGGCCTGAGTAACGACCGGGATCGCCCGGATAAAATCGTGTCACTTCGATCTGGCAGGGGATTCCACAAACTCGCGCTTCAAACATGGTTATCACCTCGTTGTCTTTGATGAGTTCATCATCTCAACGAAGCGAATACCTACAAGCGTATTGGCGGGCTGTTGGGTTACGAATTAAGCGGTGGCGTGTTCGCAGCTGGATCGGTGGGCGCAGCTACGGCATTTGGCTGGGTGCGGGTTGGCTTTGCCGGTTCCGCCTTTCTTAACTGAGCGAGCTGCAGCAACGTCCGATCTTATCGCGCTGTATACAGCTGTATCTGAGGTGGGTAGATCAAGTTCTTGCTGATCGGTCTGGGTCTTGACGATCACCTTCACGACCTTGTGGTTTTCGCCGCGGGCAGCCAGTGCAGCACAGATCGCTTGCGAGATATCTGAATCCTTGACGGATCCGCGACGGCTTTTGTATTCGATGGCAACAACCCCATGAGGCGTGCGATACATTGCGTCGGGTTTGCCAAGTACTTCGAACTCACGGTTGAAGAAGGCTTTGGTTTTCTTGCCCTCATCGATATAAATGAGCTCCGCGTCAGGAATGCCCATCGGGTTATCAGAAGACGTGCCCTCATTGAGCAGTGCGCGCCTGATCTTAAGGAAGATCCAGAGTGCGAGTGGGCCGAGGATCGCAATCGTCAGTATCAGTTCGCCAGTGAAGATTCTGATCTCAGACATCACGCTTCTCCTGGCCAGCTTTTATGTGCCCGTAGAAGGTATTCAGCATGAATCGAACCGCCAAATCCAACACGGATAGCCGGCGGCATGCGTGCACCAGGTAAGGTGAGCTCCAGTAATACGCACGCACCAACAGTCGTCCACCAACGGTTGGCATCAGTACAGTGTCGCGCCATTCGCGAAGTGAATCGGTACGTGGGTCGTGAAGACCATAAGCATGACTGGCGATATAGCAGCGACTATCACGCTCAGCATTGCGCATCTGGGTATTGAAACGCTCATGCGCCTCATCACCGCGAGCTCTAGCGTGTTCTGCAGAGGCGGAGACAGAAGCTCCTGAATACTTCAACTCTAAAGCGTGGGCGCAGAAACGTGCGCGTCCGACTTCGGATGCTGATATCCAATTTGATGTCTGTTTAGCCATGTGGCCTCCATGCGGTAACCCGCTTTTTCTGGGTAGCTTATGTTCAAGCCACCACTTCGAGATGTCACCCACTCATCCATCTCGGATGTGACTTGATCTCTTAGCTTAAGTGTAAACGGATCCACTCCGGAGCGGCCAAGAACAATGGGTTGCACCGTTGCACCCTAATGTTTCCCCCTCAATATGTGTGACTTTTGCTTTAATTTGGTCAACGCCATGAGAATTAAGGGGTCAGACGTGAAGCGATTATTGGTAACAACAGTAGGCTTAATGTTTGCGGCCGGGGCTTTTGCAGCTGACACCAGTATCAGAGGTATATCGCTGGGCAATGATGCCAAGGAAGCAAAATCGAAACTGGAAGGTGAGATCGTTTCGGGCGAAATGCAGGCAGCAAAGAAGATGGGCTTGCGTGGTTTCATGGAGACGATGGGCAAAAATAAGCAGCAAGAGCTACGCTTCGCATCTCGCCCCGACGGTAGCATTTACCGTATCCGATACGCAGTGAAAGTGCCTCTTTCAGAAATGGACGCCATTAAGGCCTCGTTATGCGAGACCTACACCATAAGCAATGTGGAATGTACCACCGGTATTGAGTTCGCCCAGCAAGACCCTCGGCAGCCGCGTCATTATTTTGAAGCCAGCGGTCCACTGGGCAATGGTCAGTATGAGATTCGGTTGACTCCCTTAGTGAAAAACACCAACCCATTCTCAGGAAAGAAAACCTACGACAAAGAGAGCGGCGTTTTGCATATTCGCCAGTTGGCCGAGACAGATGAGATGCTGGTTTACAAGAAATGGAAGCAAATGCAGGCGGGCAGTAATGCTGTCGCCAGCACACCCATAGAGCAGAAAAAAGCATCCAAAAGCTACTACTAGGTGAGGTAATACTGCACTTGCGGTTGAGGGAAATTGTTCTAAGCTCTATGTAATCTCCAAAGTTTCTTACGTCCTTCCTTAAGTGAAGACGTTTGAATGCAGAGCGCGACCCATTATCTCTGCGGATCTTCGGATCAGGGTCATTGAACGTATCTCGACTCTCATGAGTCACTCACACACCCTCGGGGCGATAATCCGCCTCGGTTGGTTTCGTCCCTCCTTTGGAGATCGAAATCATGAATGGTGTATCACCTAATGAAGCTTTGTTTTTAATCGGTGCATTAATTGGTGCTTATAGCGTCATTTTCTTGCCAAAACTTATGCTTTTTCCCGTCGAAGTTGTGTCGTTTGTTCTGAATCTAGTCTCTGACCGCGTGTTTACACGTCCAGAGCCTAAGCCAGCACGTCGTCGCACTCGATAACCTTTACCAACCGATCCATTTTGGATCAACACACACCCTAACATAGCCCCAGGAGGGCATTTACTATGAACATCAATAAATCATTTTACGCTGGTCGTATTGGTAATATCTCTATGAAAGCTACACCTTCGGGTTTAGCGATCTGTGAGTTCAGTGTCGCATCTAACGAGCGTCGCAAAGATAAAACTGAGGTAACCACTTGGATGAAGTGCAAAGCCTTTGGTAAGACTGCAGAGACTATCTCCGCATTCTTCCAAAAAGGTGACCGCATCTATGTCGAAGGGAAGCTTTCAGTTTCAAATTGGGAGTCGAAGTCAGGTGAAAAACACACCTCGACTGAGATCGTTGTTAACTCGTTTGAGTTTGTAGACGGTAAATCTTCCGCCAATAAGTCCGCGCAAGAGACTTCATCTGAGCAGTCACAAGCACATGCTATGGCAGCTGCAGATGGTGATGATTGGGGCGATCTAGACGACGATATCGGCTTCTAAATTTTCCTTTTTATCTGATGTTTGAAAAAAGCCCACAAGCGATGCTTGCTGGGTTTTTTTTTGCACTTTTACTTCACTGTCAGGAGAAATCTTATGGCAAACCGTAATAACAATGCAGGTGCTTTGGCTCCTGTGCTCGTAAGCGCAATCGACAAGTCGGTTGCTCAGTTTGACCAGTCGATCCTTGAGTTCGATAAAGAGAAGGTATTTGCTGTGCAGCAAATTTCCGGTAATCAATTTACTGCGAAAGTTGCCACCAGCAACCCAACTTCTTTGCAGCTGGCTATGTACCAGTGTGCAAAAGTTGGACTGACTCTGAACCCAGTGCTCAAGCTGGCCAATCTGATACCCCGTAATGGCAAGATCATCCTCGATATTCAGTATCAAGGTTTGATTCAGCTCGCTGCCCAAGCTGGCGCGATCAGTTCTTGTGTGCCCACGTTGGTGTATGAGAACGAAGTCGCAGGCTTTGTTTGGAACGGTGAGTACACCGCGCCCACGCATCCTCGCAATGTATTTGCGTCGAGCAGTGAGCGAGGTGCTGTTGTTGGTGGGTACTGCACGACCAAGCTGGTTGATGGCACGTTTCAGTACTATCCGGTGAATCTTGAATACATTCACAAATGTAGAGATTCGTCAGAGATGGTTAAGAAGCATGGTGTCTCTGGTCCTTGGCGAGATTGGGAAGACGAGATGATCGCGAAAACGATCGTCAAGAAAGCTGCCAAATGGTGGCCTAAAACGTCTACCGCGTTTGGTGAAGCGATACGCATCATTAACGAGGAAAACGGCGAAGGCTTGCCAGCAGATGATCGCAAAGCGGTCATCGAAGGTGAGGTCGTTGTCCCCAATGCACAGGAACTGCCTGAGAAAGTCGTCAGCTTTATCGCCAAGATCATTGATCGAAGCAAAGAGGTTGGTTCTTTTGAGGCTGCTCAGGAGGTTATCGAAACTCGTTTCGCTAGCCACCCGCCCGAGCTGGCATATGCCCGCTCTGAAATCCAAAAAGCGCAAGCTGGTATGGGTTCAGAAGGTAATGCCGCTTAAGAATCCATAACGGATTCGATGTTTTACAAACCCCTGGGGGAAACTACTTCTCCCGGTCGGGATGTTTGTAGTTCTCCCAGCACACTCACTTGTTGGAGAAAACACTATGAACATTATCAAAGTAAAGCAGGGTGAAACTGCATGGTTAAACTGGCGTGCCGAAGGCATTTCAGCAACAGATATTCCGGTGATTTTGGGCTTTTCGCCTTATAAAACACCGCGTGAGCTCTGGATGGAGAAGACGGGTAAACAGAACCCGCCGGATCTATCTGGAAATCCGAATATCCAGCGTGGACACCGTTTAGAAGACGCAACGCGTCAGTTTGCAGAGGAAGCCTATGACGAAGTTCTACTTCCGATTTGCGCTGAATGCTCAGACTGGCCAATCCTGCGCGCTTCACTGGATGGCTTTAGTTCAGAGGGTGAGCCTTTTGAATTTAAAGCACCCTCTCAGAAGGTGTTCGATGAAGTGCTGGCAAACGGTATTGAGTCACCCACATATCGTATGTACGAGATGCAGGTGAAAGTCCAAGCCGTCGTCGTTGGTGCCTCTGCTGGTCGGCTGTTTTTCTATATGGAACCTACGGGTGACATGGAAGAACCTCTGGTCAGAGAGTTTCGCATTACGGTGTCAGACAGTGATAAGGAAGCGATTCTCGAAGCGGCTAAAGCGTTTTGGGACTTGATCCAAACCGATACAGCACCCGAGCTGGATCCTGAACGTGATCTATTCATTCCTGCCTCTGGGCAAGGTGAATTCCGATTCCGCGCCCTCGCCGAATCTTGGGTTGAAAACCAAGGTGAATTGAAGGCATTGGAAGACCGCGTAAAGGCTCTCAAGACGGAGCAATCAGACTTGTCTGAGGCCCTCCAGAAAGAGATGGGAGATTATCTGCTCACGGATTATGCCGGAGTAAAAATCACCCGCTTTTACAAGAAAGGTTCAGTGGACTGGGCGAAATTGCAAAAAGCAATGGAGATCCCACAGGACAAGGTAGAAGCGTTCCGTAAGCCGGATCGGATGGAAGCAAGACTGACGTTGAGTAAGAACCAAGTGATCAATGAGGATGTCATTGGTAACGACGTGAAAGCAACGAAGGTAGGAAACTTCTAAATAGTTGGAATGCGATACGGGTAACCGTGTCGCAGCTCCTTCTCCAAAGCGCATAGAGCTCTGTGTGTTTTGGTGAAGCAGTTTTTTGACGCTGTTCGGTTATCCGACAGTGCAAAAGAAGCAGCACGCGACATCGAAATGCTGCATAGCCAGTTCACCTGGTTAATGTCATTAAACTTACTTTCGATCCATAACGGATCACACACTTTAAATACACACCCAGAAGGGCGAACCAGTCCTTCGGGATGGGTACGTCTAACGGGCAAAGGAGACGTACCATGAGTATCGAAACTACCGAACGCACCAAAGCTGTAAACGTCCGTAAAGGCTTTGGAATTGAGGATGCAAAATCAGACGTTTATTTGGCTGGTTTTGAGCATAACCCGCAGTTGCCGATTCCCGATGGGGATCCTAACTACGTGTTTGACCGTCGAATCTTACGCAAAGTGAACAACTTCCTAGACAACCCACGGAAAGATTTTCTGTGGATGGCTGGTGACGCGGGAGCTGGTAAGACTTCTTCCATTCTCAACATCGCCAATCGTTTGAACTATCCCGTCGTTGCTAGCAATGGTAGTGAGGATACGATGGTTTCAGACTTCATTGGCAAAACCGATCTGGTTAACGGCACAACTATTTATAGTTACGGCGCGTTAGCTAAGGCTATGAAATACGGCTACATCTTTCTCTTGAATGAGATGGATCGTATTCCTCCGGGTCGCTTAACTGTCTTGCATGATGTACTCGATGGCTTGCCATTGGTACTTGATGACAACGGTGGAGAGGTGATTAAGCCACATAAGAATTTCCGCTTTGTAGCAACTGGAAATTCCACCGGTAACGGTGATGACACAGGCCTCTACTCAGGTGTTTTTGCACTTGAAATGGCACTGAATGACCGCAAGCGATTGATCCGTGTTCCATATTTGGACAAGGAGATTGAGCACAAAATCCTGCGAGCTTCCGAGCCCGATTTGGAGCAGTCAGAAGGTGACGATGTAGTAGAGAAAATGGTGAAGCTTGCCAACATGACGCGTGACCGGTTCTTGTCGGGCTCTGATGTGGATCAACCACTCAGTATGCCGCTGACAACGCGATCACTTCGTAAATGGGCAGGCCTCGTGGTTGATTATGCTGATACAGATAATCCGCTACGAGAAGGTCTCGAAGAGGCCTACACCGATAGTCTCAAACCTGAGCAGCGCTTGGCGATCCATGAGATTGCTGAGGGTATTTGGGGTGACGCATGGGGAGGTAACGAACTATGAGTGCATTCGAAATACTACGCTGTACCGAAGGTACGAGCGATAAGGTCTGGATTGCCAGAGACAGTGCAACCAGTGGTCATTATGACTGCTGGTATGGCCCCACAAAGGCTGCATTCGACGGCTCTCTTACTGCACGCGTTTGTAAGGGCAACCTTTATAACAAGCTGCGTGAGAAAACACGGAAGGGTTACAAGGATTGGACAGGTATGGCATTTGACGAAGCAACGGGTTGTATAACCCAAGCCCTGTCAACTGTGACGCCTGAGCCAGTTTTACCCCCGCGTTTTTGGTATCGCATTGATACGCGACTGTTTTCGGTTCAAGAGGCTCAGCAACTGGTTGTTGAGATGTCTGAAAACCTTAAGCGTCACGAGAATCGCGATATTCAGGCCTTCGCTGAGGAGTTCGAGTCTCTATCTGTTGTGCAGCAGATTAGAGATGGCAAAGAAGCTGGTGGTTCAGAGTATTCAGAGGGCGTCTTAGGACTGTTCTTTGTTCATGCTCTGCACCGTCGAATCAATGCCCAAGTTTGCGATGATAGCAATGACGCTCTCCCAAAACGCTTCGGCGATTTGGACGCTCATATCCAACAGTGCTGGCACTGGACGGGTTTGAGTATGGTGGGTGACAAAGCGCTTATCAAAGAGCTTGCGATGACCTTTGGTTGTTTGGACCGCCCGGCAGGAGCAACGCTTGAACAGCGTCGCAAAATAGCCAGATCCGTCTCGTTCTGAGACGGATTACACACTTTCACACACATAGACGCTTAGCGTCACACTCTAAGGAGAAGGCCTATGGAATTCCATAACGGCTGCACGCTCGTGCATTTGCGCGTGCGTAAATGGGGAGGCGAAGCGAAAGCTCTCGACTCTGACTACCGAGCTGATGGTGAACTGCCACCAGCATCATTGTTGAAACGAGGGCAGAAGGCGGTTTTTCCACCCTCTGCACTCACCACGTTCGACACGCTGCGCCGAAAGGCTGAGCGTGTATTGCTCTCAAAAGGGACGCGATTTGCAGGCGGTTTTCTGGTTGCAAACGACTACCTTGAGGATGCACTTGAACTGCTTAAGCAGATCGAGGGCGAGTTTGATGAGGCAAAGGCCAAATTCCTGTTGGAATTTGATACTAACCTCGATAACTGGCTGGCTGAAAATGCCGAGCATCAACGTGTGATTCGACAAATTCTTGATAAGGACTACATCGGAGCCAAATTTGACTTCGGGTATGACCTTCTCGATATATCACCTAAACCTGGGCATGAGTTCGATGATGAGGCAATCTCATCGAGCGTACTGCATGAAGTAGGGGTGCTTTGTAACCAAGCTGCGGATGGTCTCGTCGGACGTAAGAACGACTTACTCCCCGCTTCTCTGGTCGCAAAACTTGAGCCAATGATTACCAAGTTAAACGCTATGCGTTTCAACAACGGTCGTCTGGTTCGCCTGCTCGATCAGTTCGAGGCACTTGAAAATGCTATCCCTTCGGATGGCGTGATCAAGAAAGACGATCCCATTATTGGGCACGTTGTCTCGTTCTTATCAACATGCGGTAGTGAACGCCGACTGGAATCGATCCTTAGTGGAGAGACTTCGGTTAAAACGATGCTCCAAGGTGCTCACGGCAAGCTAATTGCCGAGGTCGCTGAGGAGGAACACATAGTTATTACGTCACGCGCTCGCGGTCGTAGCAGCTTCTAAATAGGAGTATCCATCATGGATAAAACATTAAGAGGCTCGCTACCGATTGTAGCGGGCGCCTATGGGGACAGTTTTGGTGTACGAGTCGTTTGTAGCGGCTCAAGCGCTTTTACTGACGGAACAGTAATCACCATCCCTTTTCTCGATGAGGTAAAGGGAGAGGATCTGTACGTGTTGGTTTATGGATATCTAATCCATGAATCAGCTCACATACGGTCCACCGACTTTGGGGTTTTTAACTCCATCGCCGATGGCGTGACGCGCGGATTGACCAATATCCTTGAGGATCCGCGCATTGAGACAGCCATGGTCGCTGAATTTCCCGGCACCGCACGTAAGCTCAGAGGACTTTGGGCTCATGTGGCAGGGAAATATGAGTCACCCTCTGACGATCTCAATGAGGCAGGTCGCCTACTGAATTTTGTCTTGGCTTCGGTCAGGCAGAGACAGTGGGAGTTGGTTGAATCACAACCGATGTATGACGACTGTTTACGCATGGCACAAGAAGTGTTTCCAGCAGGTTTCTTTGTCCGTTTCGATGGGCTTCTTAATCTGTACTTCGATGACATGCAAAACACGTTGGATGCTTTACGTCTCGCGCAAGCGATTCTTAAAGTGCTGCAAGAGGAAATCGAAAACGAGCAGCCCCCTTTGCCACCTTGTGGTGAAGGTGAGGATGACGAAGGAGATGAGCCCGGTGAAGGTCAAGGTAACTCTCAATCCGATACGGATGGAGAAGAACCCGGCGACTCAACCGGCGACGGATCAGGTTCGCCTGATTTGGAATCCGAAGCAGATGCAGACGGTGAGGGTGGTTCAAATGGCGGTGACAGCGCTGACCAGGAAGATGGCGAATCAAACTCCCAATCCAATACGGATTCGGACGGTGATGACTCAAATTCCGGCCAGCAGGAACAGCCAGGCAACCAGCAAAAGGATGATGAGCAATCATCAGACGAAGCACCAAGTAGCAATCCCGGTGGCAGTGGGGCTAGCGCGCATGAACGAATCCAGCAAATTCTGTCTGAGACAGATTTGCCAGAGGATGTTATGCAGCAAGTCGCCGATGAACTGTCATCGCAGGCTGCGGAGGAGCAGAACGGTGATGAGCGCTTTATGCACTCAGATCTCTCTGCTGGCAAGCAAATCAGTGGTAGTGATTGGGGAATGGGTAGCGAAGAGTCTTTGAATAGAGGGCTTGTAGCATCAACCAAACTTCGAGCACAGATCACTGCCTTGCTGCAGGCTGAAACGAAGGCTGTCCGCTCACTACGAGAGGAAGGTCGACGTATCGAGTCTCGCCGCTTAGGTCGTGCGATGGCTGGGGATAGAAATATCTTCCGCCACAAGGAGAAAGGTAAGCGCATTGATACCTCGGTACATATTCTGCTGGATGCCAGTGGATCTATGTCGGGTGATCAAGGTACTGCCAATGCTGCCTGCGTCAGTTTGGCGTTAGCGATAGCCTCGATTCCGCAAGCGGATGTCGCGGTTAGCGTGTTTGGGTTTAGAGACTCTGTTAATCCGATTTTGCGGAGAGGCCAGTCTGTACGACCTAACCTCAAGCGCTTTGCAGTTCATGCATGCGGAGGAACGCCAATGGGACAAGCGATGATGTACGGACTGCGGGAGCTTGCTACCGAGTCTCGGCGAGAACGTAAGGTGATGGTGGTCATTACTGACGGTGCCCCCAATGATGGGGAAGTTGTTCAGTATGTTAACCGGCTTTGCGATCGCGCTAATGTCGATGTCTATGCCATTGGCATACGATCTTACGCTGTCCAAAGGTATTTTAAGAACGCCGAAGTCATTCAGCAGGTAGAGGATCTAAACGGTTCGCTATTTGCCTTGGCTAAGCAGTTTTTGAAAGCCTCGTAACACGTTGTTTTACACACACCCACGAAGGGAGATTACTCACTCCCTTCTGGGGGTGGGTCTATCTCCAAGGAGAAAAGACCATGCAAAACGATATGTTTGCTTTGTTTGAAGCCGCAGAACGCGGTGATGCTCAGGCTGAGGAGATGTTGTCTCTTGAGCTGATTGATGAAAATGAATTGGCTGCCGAATCGGTATTCAGTAGTGCACCCGAGCTTAGCGAAGGTGATCGACGGGTACTGCCGGACATTTCGGAAACGGAATGGCGGGCGATTGCGGACGAACTGCTATGCAGTACGATCCGTGAAGCATTTGGCAAGTCACGCGGCGGTGCGGAGTACAAGGTCACCTCTAAAGCCAGTCAAATGGCTTGGGAGTGGATCTTAACCGACGATCCGTTCAGTGATGAAGCCTATCCGTTTTCATTTCTCAACTGTTGTAAAGCAGCAGGTGTCGATCCGGAGGAGTTGCGTGAGCAACTTCAATTTGAGCGAGCCCATTGGGGTCTTGCCTAGAAAAGACGCGGTGCCCTACGGGGCATCGTAGCTTTTACGTTTATCTATGCGTCCTACCCCTGTTGAGTCTCATGTGCTGCCGTGATTGCAGTATATGAGCCTCAACAGGGGGAAATATCCATAATTTGGGAGGTCACTATGACTTTTGCTACTACAGCAGTACCGGGCGCACAGGCTAACAATTTCGCACACACAGCGGCATTTAACCTGGAGTATGAACGTAGCCTCGATCTTGAGGTAAAACTAGAGCCGCTTATGCCGTCGTCGGCACTGTTGTCTAGTTTTGGAACGGAGTATTTGAAGGAGTTTCGCGCCAGCGTCAAACGTGAGTTTGAACTAACGCGAGCTGGCTCGCTTCGAAATTTGTTTCAAGAGATCGATGCAATACTGACATCGCGCGGGTTCGCGTGATGTGTGCTCGGGGAGGGCGAGTGGGCGCGACTCACTCCTCTCCCTGCGTCTTACTCGAATCGTTTTGAGAATGTGCCCAAAATCTCTACTACACTGGGTATATCTTCAAACCGATTTCTTCGTTGCCTTCTTATAGAAGCAATGGTGAAAAGCAGAGCGCGACCCTATTTCTCTGCGGATCTTCGGATCAGGGTCATTGATCTTATCTCGATTCTTCGGAATCACTCATCTGAGTCGTTGACTCACTTCCGCGCCGTTATGGCATGCAAAATAAACACACGCCTAGTACGCACTATCACCAAGCCTTTGGAGGGCACAACTATGTTTAAAGCAGCAAAATGGTTTTTCAGTCTTACTGATGTTTGCCACACGCTCATCGCTGTACTGATGATCTTTGGGGCATTTATGTTGTCGTATGGGTTCGCTGGAGCCTCTACAACGACATACGCAGTAATGGGTGTTTTGTTGGGAGTAGGCTCTGTAGCCTCTGCATTAGCGATAGGCTGGCATATGCCAGAACCTAAAGCTAAAGCCTCAGCAAAACAAACCATTGCGGTTTCTGTTATCACAACCCGTGATGGCAAAGCCCATACGGTTAAGAAGCGTAAAGCTGCTTAATCATGGTTGAGTAGAGGTTCGCCTCTACTTATTTTTTCTCGACGCCTCGCGTCACTACCCACGGGGATAATTCAATCCTCGTGGGGTATTGATGTTATCTCCAAATTATTTGGAGATTTAACATGCAAACTGCAATCAATACGTTACTTGAATTATTCGAAACAAAATTAGCTCTTGGCATGCTCATCACAGCTTTGTGTTTGAGTGCGTTATGGCTTTTTGGTGACTGGTCGCTTGATGTCTACGCAATACTCGGATTGCTGAGTATCACGACATCTTGTGCAGCCATGGCCTTTGCGATTTTTGATCGAGATTAAGTAACAACTTTCACACACGATCCACCTCGGATCACACCCTATAGGTCGATAACTAAGCCCTATAGGGGAGTAGTTATATCGCCCTCCATTGGAGAAGCACTATGACTACTTACACTACTTCTAAAAACAACACTGTTGTTCGCGTAGATCGTTTGATTGAAAACAACCTGATTGTGACTCGCAAATACCAATTTGCGTTTGGCACTTGGGTCATGTTCATGAAGAGCGCAACCCCAAAACACCTCTAAGCAAGATCGAGGCATAACACCCAACGTCTTAAAAGGAGGCTGCTATGGGTATTCAAAAACGCGACTCGGCAGCGTTAAAACGCCGAATTGCTGGTTGTTGGAGTGATGCGCTATATGCTCTCGCTCCTGAACTGGCACCGGCGCTAAAGCATCCGGGCGAAAATGTGAAATGTCCGATTGACGGTGATGTTGATGGCTTTCGAGTCTTCAAAGATGTCGATCAGACCGGTGGTGGCTGGAAACAGAACTGGGGTTCCGAGGGCAGTTTGCCTGATGGAATCTCGCTGTTAATGGCTGTTACTCAGAAATCGTTTACGGAAGTCTTTGATGATTTGGCTGAGTGGGTTGCGGGTTATGATGCTAAGAAAGATCAAGGCCTGTACCAACGAGATACGACAATCTCAGCTCAAGCTATATCGCAGCGTAAAAGCTTTGATGATACCGACTTACGCCGTTGGCTGACGTCGGTATGGGATCAGTCAATGACGATCGATCACATGCTTTCTATGCCTGCCCAGATCTATCTCAATAGCCGAGATGTTCTGGATCAAGCATACCGTAGCGGTTGTTTCAGGTTTCACCCGAAGCTAGCGTACAAACTCAAGGGCAAGTTACTCGGACATTTTCCAGCGTTGCTGGCTGTTGTTCGAAATAACGCCGGTCATCCTGTGGCTTTGCATCGCACTTTTCTCACAGCAGAAGGTACGAAGCTTAACCTCGGTGATCGTGTTCCAGCACGTATGCAGACTCCGACGGTCAACACACCCACTAAGGGGCTGGTTGTCTCGATGGGTCAGCAGTCTCTTGATGATGCCCGTAACCTGCGTGTTATTGGTGTCGCTGAGGGTCTTGAGACGGCGCTATCAGTTATGAAAGGTACAGGAGGGCTTCCCTGCTGGTCGGTATTATCGGCTTCGCATATGCCTGCTTTTCGACCTCCTAAGGGTGTTGAAAAGGTACTGATATTTGCTGATAACGATCGAACGCGTGCAGGTGTCTTAGGTGCTCGAAAACTCAAGGATAACCTAGCTGAGCTGGGCATATCTGCAGAGATTTTGATGCCTGAGTTGCCATTGGGAGATCGAAAGTCAGTGGATTGGGCAGATCAATTTGTGCATGACGCGAATTGTGCTTCATCTGCGGCATTCGACGAGGTGGCGGATTTATTTCTAAGCCTCAAATCGTAGTACTGTAAAGGCCATTTTCTTTTCGGAGATGGCCTTTACTTCTTTGCGCGAAGGGCTAGATTCCCGCAAAAGTGGACGTTTAGATGGAGTGATGTACTCGGTCGGCTTACGACCCAAATGCGTCATTTCGAGAGATCTAAACTACACTATACTCAGTACTTCAACGAACATCTTTCTGGACTAAAAAACGCTTCTAAGGATCTACGCCCTATCGAGTCCAAAGATAAAGATCGCACTACTGAGTTAGCCATGAATAGATCTGACGATTTTGATTTTCAACGGCACACTGTCTTGTTGGTGGATGATGATCCTATTGTTCTCCATGTTTTGGAGGATTGGTTATCCGATAGCTACCATATCGAAACGGCTGAAAATGGACAGGAAGCGTTTGAGCTAGCTCAGTCGCTTTCACCATCTCTTATATTATCTGACATTCATATGCCGCTCATGACAGGTTATGAAATGTTGAAAGCGTTGAGATCGCTTCACCGTACCAAGAATATACCCGTGATATTTTTAACAGGCAGTTCAGGTGCCAGTGCCGAACTTGAGGCATTGCAGCTTGGCGCAGCTGATTTTATTGAAAAGCCGATTGTGCCAGAAGTGATGATGCTGCGCGTACGAAATCATTTGGATTTAGTTAACGCTCATGCTTTGAGGCAAAGTCACACCGATTCCGTGCGAATGTTGGGGCGGGCTGGCGAATTCAATGATACTGATACGGGACAGCATATCTGGCGAATGGCTGCGTATGCACGCAGACTGGCGGAGCGAATAGGTCTGAGCGACCACCAGTGTTCGATGTTGGAGCTGGCTGCACCAATGCATGATATTGGCAAAGTTGGCATACCTGATCAGATACTGAAGAAACCCGCAAAGCTGGACGAAGAAGAGTGGGTGGTCATGAAGTGCCACTCTGATCTGGGACATGGAATCCTCTCCGCAAGCGAAGCGCCTATTTTTCGCTTAGCGGCAGATATTGCTCGCTATCATCACGAGAAGTGGGATGGCACGGGATATCCCGCAGGCCTCGCAGGCGAGGATATTCCGCTCGTTGCAAGAATCGTAGCTCTTGCAGATGTATTTGATGCGTTAACCATGGAGCGGCCTTACAAGAGCGCTTGGTCAATTGATGAAGCTTTATCTTACATCCGCGAGCAGGCAGGCAGTCATTTCGACCCCTACCTAGCCAAATGCTTTGTCGAGCTTCAACCTATGCTTGAGCTTGTTAAGAGACACTACGAGGAGCTTGAACAATCGAATACAGGCACCGAGACTGTAAATACCATCTTAGCAGATAGCGGTTAGGCGCTGGCAGAGGTGAGACGGTTCAGTTCAATCGGTAGAAACCGACCCTTCTCTGCCATTTCCAGGATTCTGATAAATGACTAGTTTTGGCCCCAATTCGGAAAGTCAGTGTTATCCAGCAGCTAGTAACGCAGATGTTATTGCGTACCCCTTGCACATAGATTTAAAGTCTCAATTGATCAGAATTGAGCTTAATAGTTCAGTCCGCCGACATAGGCTCTTTAATGAAATAGAGTGTACCTAAAGGATCTAACCATAACGCAGTATGTCGTGGTAGGCTCCCAGCGTATGGTAGTCACATTTCGCTCCGGGCATTGCCACCCACGGATCACATTCTTTGTTATCACTGTTCAGCAAGCGGAACCAAACCTTCGCATCGTTAGCGATAAAGTAGCCGTTCACATATTCTTGTAACTGAACTAACCGCTCTTCAATGGGAGCGATGAACTTGTATTTTTTCGCTATTGCCAGAGCTGCCAGAGTCTCAGCTTGCACCCAGAAATATTTATCGTTGTCACAGATGCTCCCATCTGGAGCAAACCCATAAAACAAACCACCACTGAGGCCATCCCAGCACCTATTCCAAGCCTCTTCGAGTAGGAGTTCTGCTCGTTCTATTAACCATTTAGTAGGGCGGTGATAGTTGATAATGAGTAACAACTTAGCCCACTCTGTGAAGTGACCGGGTTGGTAACCCCAGGGCTTATAGAGGTTTTGTGGATCATCACGGTTATAGTCGAAGTCTGGTGACCACTGCCGGTCATAGTGTTCCCAAATTAAGCCCTGCGTTGATCCCGTACAACGCAGTACGATGTTTTGCGCGATACGCAGTGCATGATCGAGGTAACCTGAGTCCCCTGTTGCATCATACGCTGTGATTAGCGCCTCTGTGGCGTGCATATTAGCATTCTGACCCCGATACGGATCTAATTTGTGGTTCTCGATAGAGTACTGGTCAGCATACAGACCTGCAGACTCATCCCAGAAAAGCGCCTGCATTTGCGTGTAAACAGCTTCCATTCCAGCTCTTGCACTATTGATACCGGCTTTGTATGCGCTGGCGTAAGTGAGCAGCAGAAAAGCGTAACCGTAGCAGTACTGGTCAGTATCTAGAGACTCAATGCCCTGAAGTAACCAGTGGTAACCCAGTCCATCAGTGCGTCGATGGGCCGATTCGATAAACTTAAGTCCGTGATGTACAACCTCAAGATCTTCGGGCAAATTCAAAATCATTGCACTGCGGGCGAAGTTAATTGTGATCCTGCAACTGCTCACCAGGTGGTGCACCTGATCAGCTCGCACCTCGCCATCGGCAGTAATACTCTGGAAAAAACCGCCGTCGGGATTGAAGGCGTGCTGACGATAGAAGTTACGGATGCTACGTATATGGGCGCGAAGAGATTCGCCTGAATGGCAGTCCAGAGGGGGGATTGGCAGTGCAGCTGACATAAGTAATAGCCCTATCAATGAGTTAGTTTTTTCTTGTAGCAGTTGCCAAGACTCGCCCCAGTTGCAGAGTTTTGGCAATTTCAGCGGCGGTGCGCCGAAGGTTGGTGGCTGCAGCCTCCAGTGTCTGTTCAACTGGTGCCAGCTTGGCAATGGAAGGGAATGCGGCATTAACACCAGGCAAATTCAGCTCGGCGTAGTGCTCGCCCAAGATACCGGTGATCAGTATCACTGGTTTGCCCTGTGCTTCAGCCCGGCGCGCCACACCAAAAGGTGCTTTGCCAGCGAAACTCTGAGAATCGAGACAGCCTTCGCCGCTGATTACCAGATCAACCTCGCTGAGCAGTTGGTCGATCGCCAGGCTATCCAGTACCAGGTCGACACCGGCCGAGAACTGAGCATTGAGCGCCAGCATCAGGCCAAAACCTGCGCCGCCGGCGGCGCCGGCTCCAGGGCGATCACGCCCAGATGCCCCACAGGCCTGCTCCAGCAGATCGGCATAGCTGGCAAGCGCCTGGTCCAGCCAGGCGACATCAGCTGCGGATGCCCCTTTCTGCGGACCGAAGACGGCGCTGGCACCTCTCTCTCCGAGCAATGGGTTATTGACATCACAGGCGACGGAGAAGCGGCAATGAGCCAGGCGCGAGTCTAAGCCGTTTAGATCGATTTTTGTAAGTTCCGAGAACTGCCGTGGGCTTATGCGCTCTTTCAATTCGCCATTAGCAGTAAAGAAACGGCATCCCAGAGCCTGCAATATTCCGGCGGCACCATCGTTGGTGGCACTACCACCAAGAGCGATTATGAACTCGCGCACACCCCGTTCCAGCGCTGCCAGTATTAGCTGGCCAGTGCCAAAACTACTGGCATTCAGTGGACGGCGCTGGGCCAGGGGTAGGCGCTCAAGCCCAGAGGCGGACGCGATCTCGATAACCGCCCTCGCCGGTGTCTCGCCCTGTACTGGAAGCAGGCCATACTGAGCTTCTATGGTCCGCCCCTGCGGATCGCTCACCTCTGCGCTCACCAGAGTTCCACCGAGTGCCTTAACGAGTACTTCGGTGGTTCCTTCTCCACCATCGCCGATGGCGAACTCGATGGTCTCGATATCGGAGATCACCGAACGCAAGCCAATCGCTATAGCAGTGGCGGCCTGGTTCGAGCTCAGACTCTCCTTGAATGAATCGGGTGCAATCAAAACGCGCATGGTCAGGCTCTCCTCAGGCCACTAGTATTTGAGTCCGCAAAGGATCCGTGACGGATCCGGTTATGATTGTCTGTCCAAATTCGGTTCAAAACTGCTGAAGAACTCAATTACCATCGCTGCCGTCCAGGTAAAGGTGTCGCCACCACAGGGAGTCGCGTGGATGGGGCCGTAGTACTCGGCGAAACCACTCCTCTCGATCAACGCAATGCTATCGTCGACGATACGCTGCACCAGATCTGTCTGACCGGCATCGCGCAGGCCCACCGCAATCATGTAGTTGACGATCAGCCAGACCGGACCGCGCCAGTAGCGCAGCTCATCGAACTCTGGAGCACTCGGCGGATGGCTGGCCACAAGATAGTTGGTCTGCTCTGCCAGCTTACGAATAGTCTGCGCAATCTCCTCTACCCGCTGCTGGGGTACAGGTGCGAATACGGCCAGCAGACCGCCAATTGAAGGGCTCTGTACCAGCGTCTTCGCCACGCGGTCATAACAGAGATACTGACCTAAGGCCTCGGACCAGAGACTCTCCATTGAGCCCAGTGCCTTGTCGGCGAACGCGCGTGACTGGCTAGCAACCTCAGCCTCGTCCAGTGCATCGGCCAGTTCCGCAAGCGCCAGAGATGAGCGGATCAGAATTGCATTGAAGCCCGGGTCGACAATTTGGAAGGGTGACTGCCTTGCGATCTCAGCGTTGTCCCAACCCAGTGATCGGAATTTCTGTACCAACCAGATGTAGCGCTTGTACTGTTCGTCAGTCGGGCGGTGCTTCGGATTGGCATGAGATGTGTCGCGACGTACAAAGGGTGAAACCCCTTCAGTTGGAACACGCTCAAATGCTGCATCCCAGTCCACCGAGTTATCGCGCCCAGACTCCCAGGGGTGAACGATGGCTACCAGGCCGCTCTGATCAGCACGGTAGCGGTAGAACCACTGATGCCACTTGTGCACCTGCTGCAGCAGTTTGCGTGTCCGGCTATCTATCGCTTGCTTGTCATCGGCACGCTTGTAGAGTTCCGCCAGAGCGTAGCCAGCGACCGGAGGCTGAGTAATTCCGGAGGTGGGTACCGGTTGGTTAGTCTGCCATACATCTGCATTGGGGAAGTAGCCATCATCATATTCATGGAAAATGATGTGTGGCACCATGCCATCCTGCCACTGGCTGGCAAAAAGAGTCTCCAACTCAACTAGACCGCGATCAAAGTCGAAATGTGAAAAGCCCAATGCGCTCAGACAGCTATCCCAGTTCCACTGGAAGGGGTAGAGACCGTGCGTAGGCACCGTGTAGTTGCCACGATCATTGTTGCGCATAATCGCTTCAGCTTTAGCGATATCGTCTTGTCTGTTCATTCTCTTAACCCTCAGAGAGCCTTAGTTGTTGTCTTGTCGAACCAGCGGATGCGATCCGCCTGGGGGGCCAGACACAGCGTGTCGCCGGCTTTAATCTGCAGATCGGAGTCGAGTAACACGCGGAACATCTCACCGTCGACTTCACAGGTCACCTGCAGGTGTGCGCCCAGTGGCTCTACCAGACGCACTCGCGCTGGCAGGCCGCTAGTGGCAACGCTCAGATCTTCTGGGCGTATAGCGAAGCGGATCTCTTCACTCTGAGCGGCGGGTCCTGCAAACTCCTCTCCGGCGACGTTCCAGCCGTTAGCAGAGCGTTTTGCGTTGAGGAAGTTCATAGGCGGATTGCCGATAAAGCCGGCAACGAACTCGGCGGCCGGGTTACGGTAGACCTCTATGGGTGATGCTGCCTGCACGATCTCGCCACGGTTCATCACGCTGATACGGTCGGCCAGACTCATCGCTTCAACCTGGTCGTGGGTGACATAGATCGCCGTCGTTTGGCTTTCAGCTAGTACACCCTTCAGCTCGGCGCGCATCTCCAGGCGCAGCAGCGCATCCAGGTTGGATAGTGGCTCATCCATCAGGATCACATCGGGCTCCATCGCCAGTGCACGGGCTACGGCCACACGTTGGCGCTGACCGCCGGAAAGCTCTCCGGAGTAACGTCCCAGCAACTGTTCTATGTGCATCAGTGACGCGGTACGCTTAACACGCTCCTGAACTACCGCCTCTGGCTGCTTCTGCATGCGCAGACCAAAACCGATATTCTCAAACACGGTCATATGCGGGAACACGGCGTAGTTCTGGAACACCATCGCTATCCCACGATCTTTCGGCGGCAAGTGGTCAATGCGCTTTCCCCCGATCCATACCTCGCCACTGCTAGCTGTCTCTAAACCCGCAATGATTCGTAATAAAGTTGTCTTGCCGCAGCCGGACGCACCGAGAAGCACCATGAATTCGCGATCTCTAATCGTAAGATTGATATCATTGAGCGCCTGATATGAAGCCCACTTCTTTGCGACATTTTTTATCTGTATTTCAGCCATTTCTATAATTCCTATCGGTCGCCAGTCGCGCTTAGCGGTTGGCGATACCCCACATTGCAAACAGGTATTTGCGCACCGCGAAGATAAAGATCAGCGCCGGTACAACAAGAATGAAGCCGCCTGCAAATTTCAGATGCAGGGGGGATGTGTCCAGGTTCTGTAGCAGAAACGCGGTTAGCGTGCGATTCTCAATGGTCAGAACCGCCGCCGCGAAGACCTCGTTCCAGGAGATCACGAAGGCGAAGATTGCCGACGCTGTGATGCCGGGCAGGATCAATGGGAAGACCACATGCCGGAATCCGCTCAAACGGGTACAGCCCAGCGTCCAGGAGGCCTCCTCCAGCTCAACCGGAATGCCGGAGAAGAGAGAGAAGGTGATCAGCACAGCAAAGGGGATTGCCAGTGTTGTATGCACCAGTGCCAGCCCTAAAATACTGTCATCCAGGCCGACCCTAATAAACATTACAGCCAGTGGCAGTGCCAGAAGAGGTAGCGGAAACGCACGCGTCAAAAGAATCAGCATTCGGAACAGCTCCTTGCCCCGAAAATCGAAGCGCGACAGAGCGTAACCGGCCGGGGCGCCGATCAGAATCGACAGTACCATGGTGATCGCTGCGACATAGACGGAGTTAGCCAGAGCATTGAGCATGCCGCTGAAACCTGCAAAGAACTCCAGGCTCTCAGTATTAAACTCCGGCAGCAACGACTTGGGAAAGCTTGATACCGCTTCCGGTGAGGAGAGCGTATTCACAAGCAGTAGATAGATGGGCACCAGCACCCAGGCGCAGAGCAGCGCCACCGATGCCACGTAGAGTATACGTCCGGCTTTACGGGTATCCTGATTGACAACTGAACTGCTCATATCTGCGCTCCTTTAGGTACTCGTAGGGCACGAAGAATTACCAGCGTAAAAGCGATGGAGATTGCCAGAATCACTAGTGCAATTGCCGCTGCCGCGCCACTATCGAGTAGGTCAAACTGATAGGCGTAGGTCTCACCCATCAATACCGGGAAGAGGGTGCCACCGAGTGCTGCGACCACCGCGAAGATCTCAAATGCCAGAATGACACGCAGTACTAGCGCGGTCTGCAGTGAGGGGCGCAGTAATGGCAGGGTGATCCGCAGGAAACGTTTCCAGGGTGAAGCTCCGAAAACTTCGGCTGCTTCGTAGTACTCCTTCGGAATCAGACCGATGCCGGCGACCAGAATAACTAGCATGATCGCCGTCGCGCGCCAGATCTCAGCCAGCGCGATTGCCAGGAACACCAGCCCCATATTCTTGTAGGAGAGCAGACTCGTTGGGCGGTCGATGAATCCCAGGCTGTGCATCATAGAGTTGAGGAATCCGGACTGCTCGAAGATCGCCAGCCAGATAATACCAGCGGCCAGATCGGAGATGCCGAGTGGAATCGTCCAGATGTAGAGCACCAGGTCGCGCCCTTTTTGCATGCGACTGACCATGGTTGCCATCAGTAGTGCCAGTGCCAGTTGCACTGGAACTACGGCGGCAGCCAGCAGCAGAGTATTCTTCAGTGAGATCGGAAACTTCCAGTCGCTGAATACGCGCTCGAAGTTGGCCAGAGTGAACCCCTGTTCGGTGGTAAACGCCTGGCTGGCTACCTGAATAAAGGGGTAGACAAAAAATAGCAATAAGAAGAGCGTTACCGGCAAAATTAGCAGGTAAGGCAGTCTGTTCGTATTCATAGGGAAACCCAGCCGAAAGGTCGGTTAAAGTTAGAGGGAGTGGTGTCCGGGCTGTTGCCAGGACACCTCGGCCTGAACTCAGTTATTCAACTGGGCAGGCGCCTTCGGAAGGAGCGTCAGGTGCCCAACAAGGTGCACCGGTCTCCTGCATGATCGCTTCAAGCTTGCCCTTCTGATCGTTAAGTACGGTACGGATATCCTGACCGGCCAGTACGATACGTTCGAAGGTATCGCTGTAGACTTTGCTGAAGTCACCGCCTTTAGCGCCGAGACCGGCTGGCAGGAGGCCTGGGTTGGCATCAGCTGAACCACTCATTTTTGCGACAGCTTCACCGGCTGCTTTAACCGATGGCGGCAGATCGCTTGGTAGCTCCACATCAACCACTGGGAAGAAGTTGGTTGCACGCAGGGTCGCAATCTGAGTCTCAGGCTTCAGCATATGCTTAACCAGTTCTTTGGCAGCATCCATATCTGGAGCCGTGCGTGGGATGGCTACACCGGCCAGCACTGGCATGAAACCACGGCCTTCAGGGCCTGCTGGCGCAGGGAAGGCAACGAAGTCATCCGGACGTTCGTTAAATGCCTGTGCTAGACGTGAAGTGTGATCGAAGGCGATCCAGGCGTCACCGCTGAGCAGCTGCTCCTGCAGAAAGGAGAAGTTAGTTGAAGCTGGGTTAGTGTGCTCCCACAGCTCAAGGAATTTTTCCCAGGCAACAACGGCTTTGTCAGATGCGAAAGTACGTACCACACCATCGGTATAGGATGGGTAGAGATAGCCCTGGAAGAAGCGGTGTTTCAGACCCTTAGGACCTGCTGGGAAGCCGAATTTTGCTTCACCGGTTGCTTCGTGAACATTAGCGGCCCACTCGATCAGCTGGTCGTAGCTGAGAGCATCAATATCTGCTCCTGCTGGCAGATACTGCAGCGCCTCTTTGTTGGCTGCCATAATGTAGCTTGCCTGCATCCAAGGGATGTACTGGGCCTCAGCTTCGCCGAGCTGGGCCAGATTGTTGAAGGTGGCGCTGTTTGACGCCACACCCAGATCACCCAGATCCACCAGGTCAGCTGGATCCATGGCCGCGAAGTCACCGTGTAGGGCACCCAGCACACCTATCGAGCCTGAACCTGCTTCCAGTTCAGCGGCAAGACGTGTCATCCAGGGACCGCCGTCATTAGCCTGATAGTCAACACCTGAGGTTCCTGCAAGCACCTGCTCGCGCATAGCCTGTTGCTCTTGTACCGGTTTCGCCTGAGTCGACCAGAAGAGTACGTCGGCGCTCGCCGAATTAATGATAAGTGCTGCAGGTAGTGCAATAGCCAGAGCTAACTTTGACTTTATTTTTTTCATGATTATCTCCATCAGTTAACAGATCGTAGTTCGGCTGTTCGCCTAATTTTCGTGTCTCACATACAGCGTACGGCCGCCTGCGATGAAAGAGATACTGGTGTAACGTTATACCTATTGTCAAATAAAAAATCATAAAAATGGTGTGAACATATATATCGCGAATTTATATTGTTGTTTTGTAAGTATTTTATTTTTTATATTGTGGTGTATCGTTTAATCAATTACTCTTGTGGGATGAGTAGAAAACCTAAGTTAAGCGATGTCGCCCAACTCGCTGGTGTATCGGTAACAACCGCAAGCCAAGTGCTTCGCGGCGCTGGCCGCATTTCTGAGCAGACCACCAAGAGAGTCCTTGAGGCTGCCGCGAAACTTCATTACGTTGGCAATGAGAAAGCTGCGTCGATGAGATCTGGTAGCAATCGGGAGATTGGATTCGTCATCAATCAGATAGCAAACCCATTTAACGCCGAGGTAATAAGCGGTGTTAGCGATCTGCTTGAGGCGGAGGGGTTTCTGGTATCCATTCTTGATGCGAGGGACGATCCTGAGCGCCAGCATCGACATCTAAAGTCTTTCATCAGAAGCGGGCGAGCGGGATTGCTCTGGGTACCAGCATTTGGCACCCGGCCTGATGATGAAGCGCTGTTGCAGTCACATCGCGTGCCAACAGTCACATTTCTAAGAAAACTAGATTTAAATATTTTTGACCACGTTGGCGTTGCGAATCATGAGGCAACTTTGGTTGCGACACATCATCTTTTAAACCACGGACATCGAAAAATCGCCTATTTAGGTGGTACAACGATGACCAGTGTTCGCCAAGCAAGGATCGCAGGGTACGAGACAGCTCTGCTATCTGCTTCTGAATCAACCCCAATTGTTTGGGATTGTGACGATAATAAGATGGCCGGCGTTGAAGCTGTATCGACCCTTCTGAAGAAACACCCGCAAATTACGGCAGTGGTATGCAATGGTGATATGGTCGCTCTCGGGGCGGTGCTTGGCTTGCAACGACTAGGACTCAGTGCTGGCAGGGACATTTCAGTCATTGGCTTCGATGATATTCAGGATGCAGCAGCGTCCACGCCCGCGCTAACAACAATGAGCATATGTCCGTATAACTTAGGTAAACGGCTCGCCGAAACTTTATTAAAGCGCCTGAAGGATCCAGGCGCGCCACTGGAATCAGTAGAAGTGACGGCTAAATTGATTGAGCGTGACACCGTGGGTAACGTTCATAATCAAATTTAAACTGACTTGGTTCATATCCTAGTAGATAAATAAACGCAAAAAGACGTCTGCTTTACAGAGTGCGTTTAAACGCCTTTGTGTCTGTAAAGTGCGC
>JGI26082J51739_10000172_pt1 | contig 37835 bp, 34 predicted proteins | sample SaaInl5LU_22_DNA_FD_51739 | JGI IMG/M metagenome (IMG submission 51739)
TGAAACTCTGAATTTGTTGTATTGTTGTTATCATCATCCCCTCCACCTGAGCAAGAAAAGATTGTTACAGCTAAAAATAAATAAATAAAATTCTTCATAGTTAAATTGGTTTATACTTCAAATATAAGAAATAATTAGCTCAGTAGCTTTGGAACAAAGCGTGTTGAGAAAAGGGCTAAAAGCGAAAAGAACAGAAATGTCTGTCAATTGTCTGTCAGTTTTTAGTAAATTTGCCTCGTTTTTAAGTATTTAAAATTAAGTGAAGCATCAATCTCTCAGAAGATAATTACAAAAAGGGGATGTAGCTCAGTTGGCTAGAGCGCTTGACTGGCAGTCAAGAGGTCGTCGGTTCAAATCCGATCTTCTCCACCAGTGTCACCGCTACACTATATAAGTTCAATTAAAGCCCACCAACAGGTGGGTTTCTTTTTTAAATTCTTCACAATGATTGCAAATCAAAATTTAAAAATTTATATTTGAGATATTAACTTTAAATCCTAACAAATGAGAAAATTATGTATAACTATTCTGTCAATTGCTTTTTTGGCGAGCTGTGCCAATCAAACCAATAATGAGACTGTACCTTCAACAGAAGACACAGCAGCATTTAATCAACATGTTGAAAATTGGAAAACAGCCATAAGTGGCTTTAGCTCGGAAGATCCAGAAAAAGTAATGAGTATTTTTGCGGATTCCTTAAAATGGAATAACCCTGAGGCTCTTATGAATATTAATAAGACCAAATTAGATCTAACAGCAGCAGTTAATTTTTATATAGGAACCTTTGATGACATCAAGTTTACAGACGATGTCTACTATGGAGGGAGTCTTTATTCTTCAGAAAAAACAGAAGCTTCTCCTGACGGGATGAGAGTCTATGGTAATTGGTCTTTTACTGATCCAGTTTCTGCTGCCAAAGTAGCTTACAAATGGATGGGTGTTGTTCGTTTTAATTCGGACGGAAAAATTTATGAATTTGCAGACTGGTTTGACGTGAGTAGTATCCCTAGCCAAATAGATGGCAGTTATAAGCGTTAAATTTAAGATGCGCTGCTAAATCCTGATAATTAACCCACTTAACTTAGTGGTTTTTTTCTTTTTCTTAAATTTCTAAGTTGCAAGGTTTATCCAAAGGTTGTGAAGTCAAATAGGTAATACATGGGCACGTTGGAAGTGGTTGGCATCAGCAATCCTCTATAAAATGTAGCGCTGTAGAGGATTAGATTTGAAATTTTTTTTAAGTGTCCTAGCGAAAAGGCTCAAGTAATAAAATCAGTATAGCTTGTGTTTTACAATTAATTTTGATAGATTTGAAAATACGATACACATACAAATTCATGAAAAATAAAGTTTTAATTTTAGCATTAATTTGCACATTTACGTTTATGTCTTGCTCTGAGACTAAACCCTGTGAAGTACCTACAAATGGATTTCTGACAGATACAGATTTTCAAGTGAAAATGGGCTCATCTGCTGCTGTAGATGTTTTTAACCAATTGGATGCAGCATGGGCAAAGCGAGATTATGAAACTTTGAAAACATTTATTGCAGATGAAGCATCTCTTAGTTTTGATGATGGATTTGTTGCCACCACTCCTCAAGAGTTTGTAGATAAAATCAAAGCTGATGCTGCAGAATCTACAACTGAAGGTGGCAATTCATGGGTTACAAATTATGCTTTTGCACTCACCCTTACGGATGATGGGTCGGAAGAAACAACCATAGATTCCGGCGATTGGGTAAATGCTCAATTTACAACCACAAGCACTGATCCAAATTCCGAAATTGATTCCGAAATATATTATGAATATTACCACATTGTTGATGGTAAAGTGACCCAGTGGAATCAGTTTAAGAAAACCATCAAAAAATAAAAATTAACCTTAACTAAATACAACTATTATGAAAAATTTTATTACTGCATTATTTTTAACAATCAGCTTTGCTGTAACTGCGCAAGTGGTCAACATAACTTATGTGTCTGTAGACAGAGAAAACTCTGAAACGTTTCTAGAGCTTCATGAAAAATTTACCAACCTTTCAATTTCTGAAGACCGAACAATTACGGGTGGAGGGATGTTTGCACATGCGTTTGCAGGCGATTACACCTTTGCTATTTATGATTTTTATGCCAATGAGCAAGACTTAGTAAATGATCCAGCCTTATCAAATGCTGCTATGCAGGCAAATGTAGAAGCGTTAAAATTAGATAATGCTGCAAAAGAAGCACTTATGGCTGAATTTCAAAGCTACTCTGCGATGTATGCCCATAATCATAGCGATCAAATCAGACAAAGCAACGGACTTGAGGAACTTAGTTTTGAAGCCGAAGGCTTAGATTGGAGTACTTCAAAAGTTGTTGTTGTTAGCACATACGATACGAAATGGGGAGCTAACAGAGCTTTTTTTGATGGCATCAAAAACGGAAGTTTAAAAACATTAAAAGAAAGTGGACATGCAGTGGCAGCTTATGCCAGTCGTCACCTTTATGGTTCAGGGGCAGATTGGCACACTTATCAGTTTTACAATTCGTGGTCAGATTTTGCAGCATATGAAGAGGCAAATTTAGGAGGTCCAATGGATGAGGATGCTAAAAAATTCTGGTCATCAATTGAATCTCATACCGATGAAATTTTAACCTTTATTGGCGGAATTAACCCTGAAACCAAAGTTTTTAGTTATTCTAAATAAGAAGCGCTAAACTTTAAATAGTAAAACCTCCTAATGCAAATTAGGAGGTTTTTTTGTACTTAAATGATTTTGGGTATTTAGGATCCAAATTGCAACCTTTACAATTAAATAGTAAATTTACATCTCTAATTTTGTGCGATGAGCAATAAAATTACAACTCTAGCGAGTGCAATTACAATTGAAATCTATTGGATTAGAAACTAAAAATAAATAATTAATACTACTAACAACAGATGAAACTATTTAAAGAATTTAAAGATTTTGCAGTGAAAGGAAACATGATAGACATGGCTATCGGAATTATAATCGGGGCGTCCTTCAATGCGGTTATTAATGTTTTGGTCAAAAACATCATTTTACCACCCTTATCTCTTTTGTCTGACGGCATAAATTTTCAAGATAAAAAACTGATTTTAAGAACTGCAACCGAATCAGCTAGTCAGGTTTCAATAGATTATGGATTATTTACCGAAACTATTCTCGATTTTTTGATCGTTGGATTTACAATTTTTATTGTCGTTAAATTCATCAATAAGCTCAAAACAAAAGCCGATGATGTAAAAGATGTCACCGTTGCGACGCCAGCAGATATCCAACTGTTGTCTGACATTAAAGCACTGCTAGAAGTTCAGAATCAAAAATTAATGAAATAAAATTAACGGACTCCGTGCAAACGGGCAACATATTTTCCGATCACATCAAATTCCAAATTCACCACGGTACCCACTTCAAAATGCTTGAAGTTCGTGTGCTCGTAGGTATAAGGAATGATTGCGACACTAAAACCGTCATCTTTAGAATTTACAACCGTAAGGCTTACCCCATTAACGGTAATAGATCCTTTTTCAATTGTGAGGTTTCCTAGAGAAGCATCATACTTAAAGGAATAGATCCAGCTTCCATTTTGGGTTTCTACTTTAGTACAAGTCCCTACTTGATCCACATGCCCTTGTACCATGTGACCATCTAAACGGGCGCCAAGTTTTAGACCACGTTCCAAGTTTACAGTTGCTCCAACATTTAAGCTGTTGAGGTTTGTTTTATCTAAGGTTTCTTTGATTGCTGTCACCGTGTAGCTGTGTTCAGTCAGCGCAATAACGGTTAAGCAAACCCCATTGTGGGATACACTTTGATCAATTTTTAGTTCAGGAGCCAACACACTTTCAATCGTTAAGTGTAAGTTGTCATTCTCGATTACTAAATCTTTTACAATCCCTAAATCTTCAATAATTCCTGTAAACATGCTTTTAATTCGTTAAATTTGTAAATTCAAAATTACAAACATACACGTCATTTTTAATGGAAAAAGTAGAAAAAATCAAAATAGGGATTTCTATAGGAGATTTAAATGGGATAGGAGGTGAGTTGGTCATCAAGACTTTTGAAGATAAACGCATGCTCGAATTTTGCACCCCTATTGTATATGCTTCAGTTAAAACTCTGGCGTTTTTCAAAAGNCACTTTAAAAGTACTCTTGAATTTCATAAAATTAAAAATGCAAGTCAAGCGGCGGACTCTAAAGTGAATGTGGTATCGGTTTGGCATGAAGATGTTAACATCAATTTTGGAGAGGAAGATCAAAAAATTGGGGGTTATGCCATAAAGTCCCTTCAAGCGGCAGTCGAAGATCTTAAAACAGACCAAATAGATGTGCTTGTAACCGCTCCAATTAACAAACATAACATCCAATCTGAGGACTTTAAATTTCCAGGGCACACGGATTATTTAGCTCAAGAACTCGAAGGTGATAGTTTGATGTTTATGGTATCGGATGACCTAAAAGTTGGGTTGTTAACAGATCACGTTCCTGTAAGTGAAGTTTCAAATCAGATTACAGCAGAACTTATAGAAAAGAAAATTTCAATTATATACAACTCTTTAATTCAGGATTTTGGAATTCGAAAACCTCGGATTGCAGTTTTAGGGATAAATCCCCATACAGGCGACAATGGAGTTATAGGTACGGAGGACGATACGGTTTTACGGCCTACACTGGAAGCACTCAAGCAGACAGGAAAACTCGTCTATGGACCGTATTCAGCAGATAGTTTTTTTGGGTCAAAAAACTACAAAAACTTTGATGCAATCGTCGCCACATATCACGATCAAGGATTGATCCCTTTTAAAACTTTGGCTTTTGGGAACGGCGTCAATTATACCGCTGGACTCAACAAAGTACGGACTTCTCCAGATCATGGTACGGCCTATGAGATTGCAGGAAAAGGAGAGGCTGATATCACTTCTTTTAAAGAAGCTATTTTTTCGGGATTGTCTATTTTTAGAAATCGAAAAATGAATCAAATATTAACATCAAATCCATTATTGCGACAGCCAAGAAAGCGATAAATAAAAAAAGCCTTGCATTAGGGTTGCCCTAAATAAAATTTTATATATTTGCAGGCTCAAATATGCGAGACAATGAAGCCACTAAAAGCATTTGACATACAGTTTGTAGGGCTAAAGCTTGGAAAGCATGTTTATGAGTATGATATAGATTATAAGTTCTTTGAGCATTTTGAATATGATGAGTTTAACGCTACAAACGTTAAAGTTGTTCTAAACCTTGAAAAAAAATCAACCTTTTTAGAGTTGAACTTTCAAGCGGAAGGAACCATTACTATAGATTGTGACCTCACAAACGAACCTTTTGATATGCCGGTTAATACCAGTTTTGATTTAGTGGTTCAGTTTGGAAATGAGTATAATAACGAACATGAGTCGATTTTAATCATCCCTCATGGTGAGTACGAAATTAATGTCGCTCATTACATCTATGAATTAATCATTTTATCGCTACCCCAAAAACGGATTCATCCTGGTGTAGAAGATGGAACTTTAGACTCAGAAATACTCGAAAGACTTAAGGAATTAAGCCCAAAAAGCTTAGAAAATAAACCCCAAAAAGAGGATATTGATCCACGTTGGGACTCATTAAAAAAATTATTAACGGATAAATAATATAGAAAATGGCACATCCTAAAAGAAAAATCTCCAGAACTAGAAGAGATAAAAGACGTACCCATTACAAGGCTACAACGCCTCAAATTGCAACGTGCCCAACAACTGGGGAAGCACATTTATACCATAGAGCACACTGGCACGAGGGTAAATTGTACTATAGAGGACAAGTTTTAGTCGATACAACAGCTGCAGAAGAAAACGCAGCCTAATAGGTCGTATCGTATACAGAATTTAAAAAACGCTCTTTTAAGAGCGTTTTTTTTGTTTAGTGCTCATTTTAAAAAAACGCAAAAAAATTGATTTTTAGGTCTTTTTTAATCAAAAATGAGTATTTTTGACACGTTTTTTGATTGTTTTTGGCATAAATGCTTATAAACCAGTCAATCTAAAATAGAATATATGAGCAAAATCTCAGCAGCAATAACCGCTGTAGGTGGCTATGTACCGGACTTCGTTTTAACCAACAAGATACTTGAGACGATGGTTGATACCAATGACGAATGGATCACGTCAAGAACGGGCATTAAGGAGCGTCGAATTCTAAAAGGCGTCAATAAAGGCACCTCATTTTTAGCAATACAAGCAGCTAAAAACCTTATTCAAAAAAACAATTTAGACCCTACAACTATAGACCTAGTAATCGTGGCTACAGCAACCCCCGATATGAAAGCAGCCTCAACAGCTGCCTTTACGGCTTCAGAAATTGGCGCTTCCAATGCGTTTGCATTTGATATAGATGCCGCTTGCTCTAGCTTTTTATTTGGAATGTCAATAGTAGCTCGTTATATTGAATCTGGGATATATAAGAAAATTCTTTTAATAGGTGCTGATAAAAACTCTTCAATGATTAGTTATGATGACCGCGCAACATGCATCATTTTTGGAGATGGGGCAGGAGCGGTTCTTTTTGAGCCAAACACAGAAGGTTTTGGATTACAAGACGAATACCTTAGAAGTGATGGCGCTGGTCGAGAATTTTTACGCGCGACACATGGCGGATCTTCAAATGCTATTACCGAAGACTCTCTAAAAGAACAAACGCATTTTGTGTATCAAGATGGGAAAACGGTTTTTAAAAATGCAGTTTTCAATATGGCAGATGCCACAGAAAAAATACTGAAACGTAACGATCTTGATAATGATAAAATTGATTGGCTAGTAGCCCATCAAGCCAACAAACGAATTATTGACGCTACCGCAAATCGCATCCAGTTGGACTCTAAGAAAGTAATGATGAATATTGAAAAATATGGCAATACTACTTCTGGGACACTACCATTACTATTAAGCGACTATGAGTCACAATTAAAAAAAGGAGATAATCTAATATTCGCCGCTTTTGGAGGTGGATTTAATTGGGGATCGATATACCTAACATGGGGCTATGATTCTTAGATATATAAACGAACTAACTAAATACTAAAACTATAATTATGGATTTAAAGGAAATTCAAAATTTAATCAAATTTGTAGCTAAATCAGGTACAAGTGAAGTGAAATTAGAAACGGATGATTTCAAAATCACCATCAAAACAGGCTCAGGTGAAACAGTGACTACTGTTGTTCAACAGGCTGCTGTTCCTATGCAGCAACCCGTTATTGCAGCACCAGCACAAGAAGCCGCCCCTGTTCAGGCAGCAGCTCCAGCAGCAGCAACATCTGACGATTCAAAATATATTACGGTAAAGTCTCCAATCATTGGAACGTTTTATAGAAGACCTTCACCAGACAAACCGTTATTTGCAGAAGTAGGACAATCCATAGCAGAAGGCGATGTACTATGTGTCATAGAAGCGATGAAACTATTTAATGAAATAGAGTCTGAAATTTCTGGAAAGATTATAAAAATTCTAGTGGATGATGCATCACCAGTTGAGTTTGATCAGCCATTATTTTTAGTAGATCCATCATAATAATTGTTTACATTTTTAAAGCGTAAAAGGTATGTTTAAAAAAATACTAGTCGCCAACCGCGGCGAAATAGCTCTAAGAGTTATAAGAACGTGTAAAGAGATGGGCATACAAACCGTTGCTGTGTATTCTACAGCAGACGCTGAAAGTTTGCACGTAAAATTTGCTGATGAAGCCGTTTGTATTGGCCCTGCAGCCAGTAGCGAATCCTATTTAAAAATTGCAAATATCATTGCTGCTGCAGAAATTACTAATGCTGATGCCATTCATCCAGGATACGGGTTTTTATCGGAAAACGCCCGTTTTTCTAAAATCTGCGATGAACATGGAATAAAATTTATTGGAGCCTCTCCAAATATGATTGATCGTATGGGAGATAAGGCCAATGCCAAAGCGACAATGAAAGCTGCAGGCGTACCTTGTGTTCCAGGAAGTGAAGGCGTTATTGAAACTTTTGATGAATGTAAAAAAGTTGCCAAAGAAACTGGCTACCCAGTGATGTTGAAAGCCTCTGCTGGAGGAGGAGGAAAAGGAATGCGTGCCGTTTGGAAAAAGGAAGACCTAAAAGATGCCTGGGATTCTGCACGACAGGAATCAAAAGCCGCTTTTGGAAACGACGACATGTACATGGAAAAACTCATTGAAGAACCAAGACATATTGAAATTCAAATTGTTGGAGATTCTAATGGAAAAGCCTGTCATTTGTCAGAAAGAGATTGCTCGATTCAGCGCCGTCATCAAAAATTAACAGAAGAAGTGCCGTCACCATTTATGACCTCAGCTCTCAGAAAAAAAATGGGAGAAGCTGCAGTCAAGGCTGCAGAATATATCAAGTATGAGGGTGCCGGAACCGTTGAATTTTTGGTAGATAAACACCGAAATTTCTTTTTCATGGAAATGAATACACGTATCCAAGTGGAGCATCCAATTACAGAACAAGTTATTGATTTTGATTTGGTTCGTGAACAAATTTCTGTTGCTGCAGGCGTACCGATTTCTGGAAAAAACTATACTCCAAAGCTACATTCTATTGAATGTAGAATAAACGCTGAAGATCCGTTTAACGACTTTAGACCCTCACCAGGAAAAATAACAAACTTGCACTCACCAGGAGGCCACGGTGTGCGTTTAGATACTCACGTTTATGCAGGATATAGTATTCCGCCGAATTATGACTCTATGATTGCCAAGCTTATTACAACTGCTCAAACAAGAGAAGAAGCAATTAGCAAAATGAAACGTGCGTTAGATGAATTCGTTATTGAAGGCATCAAAACAACGATTCCATTTCACCGTCAATTGATGGATCATCCCGAATATATTGCGGGTAAATACACTACCAAATTCATGGAAGACTTTAAAATGGAAGTCTCCAATTAACCACAAACTCCGAATTACAATTCGGAGTTTTTTTTATTCCAAAACTCAACACGAATTACCACGATAAAAAGTCGTAATTTTAAAGCATGAATTTATCATATTGGGAATTACAAACATGGCTTAGGAATGTCGATTTCACTATCGTTGGAAGTGGAATTGTTGGCTTGAGTACGGCGCTTCAACTGCAACAAAAGCTGCCGAAAGCCAAAATAGTAATTCTTGAAAAAGGATTATTTCCACAAGGTGCAAGTACCAAAAACGCTGGGTTTGCTTGCTTTGGAAGCTTGAGTGAAATTTTGCAGGATTTACAATCCCACACCCCTGATGAGGTTTTTGCTCTAGTTAAACAGCGTCACGATGGGCTTCAACTTTTGAGAGCGACCCTAGGAGACGATAATTTGTCCTATAAGCAATTGGGCGGATATGAATTATTTTTAGAAAAAGACCGTCACCTTTATGAAACATGTTTACAACAGATTAAAAACATTAATACGCTTCTCAAACCGATTTTCAAAGCCGAAGTATTTTCAAACGTAACCAATAGTTTTGGGTTCACAAAGGTTCAAGACAACTACATTCGAAATCAATTTGAAGGTCAAATTGATACGGGAAAGATGATGCAGGCATTGATTAGAAAAGCCCAGAAGCAAGGAATTATTATTTTGAATAACACCACGGTGGAGTCGTATATAGAAGACGTTAATACAGTCGCTATTAAAACAAATCATTTTGAGTTTTCGTCTACAAAGTTGATTATAACAACCAATGGATTTGCACAACAATTGCTTAAAGAAGATATCCAGCCAGCGCGGGCTCAAGTTTTAATCACCAAACCAATTCAAGACTTACATATTAAAGGAACATTTCATTTAGATTGTGGGTATTATTATTTTAGAAATATTGATAATCGTATTCTTTTAGGTGGTGGTCGAAACTTGGATTTTGCGACAGAAACAACCACAAAATTTTCCCAAACGGAACGCATTCAAACTGCATTAGAAGCCTTACTTACAAGCACAATCCTTTCAAATACGCCTTTTGAAATAGAGCATCGATGGTCAGGAATCATGGGGGTTGGGGCTCAAAAAACCCCAATTGTAAAGCAGTTATCAAACCACACATATTGTGGGGTTCGAATGGGAGGCATGGGCGTTGCCATTGGCAGTATTATTGGAAAGGAAGTGTCGGCGTTAATCTAGAAAACAGTAACGTCCAAGATTAGCCATTAAGCGCCTCAACGATTTCAACTTTCCCTGCCATCATTTCTTTTAGCAAGGCTTCAATACCACTTTTAAGCGTAAATGTAGAGGAAGGACAGCCGCTACAAGCACCTTGTAAAATTACTTTTACTGTTTTTGTGGGCGCGTCATAAGATTCAAATAAAATGTTTCCACCATCACTGGCAACAGCAGGCTTGATGTGCTGTTCTAAAATATTTATAATCTCTTTTGAGGTATCGTCTAACGTTTCGTAAGTGTCGTCCAATTGGGCGGTTGTTTTCTCCAAAACTTTGGCAGCAGAAGCTGTTACCATTTCTTTTCCCTCCTCTATGTAGGACTTCATAAACTCTCTTAACTCTAGTGTAATGGCATCCCACTCTACAATATCAAATTTTGTGACCGATACGTAATTTTTATCGATAAAAACCGCTTTTACAAACGGGAACTGAAAGAGTGCTGTTGCAAAAGGAGATAGTTTAGCGTCTTCTATTGATGTGAATTCAAAAGTTTGAGACACTAAGTTTTTATTGGCTACAAATTTTTGAACTCCAGGGTTGGGCGTACTTTCTGCGTAAATCGTAACGGGGTTTTTCTTTTTTGACTCAGTTGTGACTACTACGCCTCCTTCGTTTAAGTAGTTTTCTATTTGTTCACCAACTTCTGTTTGTACAGCGCTCCACTCAACAATGTCATAGCGTTCAATGGCTACAAAGTTTCCTGAAATGTATACTTTTTTCACAAAAGGAAGATGAAAAAGTTGTTGGGCTAAAGGCGAATTTTTAGCGTCATCAATATTTGAGAATTCAAAACTCTCGTATTTTGTAAGGAATGAATCCGTTTCAAATTTTATGATTTTCGGATTACTAGTTTCGTGGATTGATAGAGTAATTTTTTTCATGTATTTTTTTTACGTTCATAGGTGTCTGCCAAACAGTGTTAAGTTCAATCTAAATCATTTTTTGGGTTAAGGGACACATAGGAAGGCTCAATTTTTCTGCAAAGATAATAAAGATAATTAGCTTATTTCTGTATATTTGGAATGTGTCCCAAATAAATTTTAAGAATGAAATTTTTATGTTCTGCGTTCTTTACTATTTTTAGTTGCATTGCTTTTGGGCAAGACTTAATTATGCAGAATGGTACATTCACGCAATGCTCAGGGGTGCTACTAGATTCAGGTAGTAATTTAACGTACTCAAGTGATGAGAATTATACGCTTACGATTTGTCCTCAAAATGCAAATCAATCCACCCAATTAAACTTTACCAGCTTCAGTACGGAAGCCAATACTGATGTTCTTACTATTTTTAATGGTCAATCCACTTCAGACCCAGTTATAGGCACTTATTCGGGAACTGTTAATATAGGAATCGTGCAAGCATCAAATATTTCTGGCTGTTTAACCTTACAATTTGTCAGTAATGGTAGTATAGACGCCGATGGGTGGTCGGCAAATATATCGTGTAACACCTCTCCATGTCAAACTATAGTTTCTCAAATTGATACGGCTGATCCAGCTCCAAATACAGATGGATATATACTTGCGTGTTTAGATGAGGAAATTACTATTTCTGGGAGTGGTCAGTTTAGCAATAGCAGTCTTGGCGCCACCTACGAATGGGATCTTGGAGATGGAAGAACTCTAAGTGGTCAAACAGCAAAGTTTTCCTATGATAAACCTGGAGTATATTTTGTAAACCTTAATATCATAGACTCCAATAGCACTGGTGACCCTATAGTTTGTAAAAACATAAATGCCTTAAATCAAGTTATTCAAGTGGCTCCCCCCTCAGATCTTACTAAAACATCGGCTGCCGCATTAACACTATGTTATGGTGAATCAACTACCATCGAAGGAGTTGCTGAGGCAGTTCCTTATTTTAGTGAATGCACTCCACCAATGAGTGAAGAAACTTTTTTGCCTGACGGTAGTGGTTCTGTTTATGAAACCTCTATTACAGTGGATTGTTTTAATTCTAACCAAACTTTAGACAACATAAACCAGTTAACTGAAATTTGTTTAGTCATGGAACACTCATTCTTAGGAGATCTAACCATAGAAATTATATCTCCTTCAGGACAATCCGTAAGGCTTCACGATCGCGAAGGAGAATCCGCAAATTTAGGGATTCCGTGGGCTACAGGTCCCCTTGACGAAAAAAGTAATAATTTAACAGCTGGTCAAGGCTATAATTATTGTTTTGTTCCAGGAAATACATTCCCCACTTTAGCCGCTGGTATTCTACCCAACGGGACTTTTCCTAGTGAAAATGGCCCAGATACTTATAGAGACTTCTTTGTGCCATCAGGAAATTATTCACCTGTGAGTCCTTTAAACCGTCTTTTAGGCTCACCTTTAAATGGAGATTGGACAATTCGAGTTACAGATAATGCGGTTCAAGATAACGGATATATTTTTTCATGGGAGCTAAACTTTGATCCAGCACTACAACCCTCTACCCTTTCCTTTACCCCAACACTAAGTTCTCAAATGTGGGATCCGGATAGTAGTATAATTAATACTTCTGCTGATACCATTACTGTTCAACCCCCAACAGACGGTACATTTTGTTATACCTATCGTGTTGTGAACGATTTTGGTTGTGAAAATATAGCAGAAATTTGTGTCGAAGTTTTACCAGAACTAATTTATGCGACTCCAAAGAATTTATTTGGCTGTGTCACACCAGGTTCTAGTTCTTATATTTTTGACCTCAATCAAAATAACGCCATAATATTTGCACCAACGCCCAATGCTTCTGATTTTGTCTTAACGTATCATAGATCTCAGAACGCGGCAGATTTTGATCTCAATCCAATTTCACCTGCTGAAGCTTCAGCTTTTACAGGTATTAAAGATCAAATTATTTATGCTCGTTTTGAATACAAGAATTCGGGCTGCTATGAGACCGTTTCGTTTGTGCTTAATATATTCGATCAACCCTCTATTTTATCTGTAGGGGATTATAAGTTGTGTGATAACGCTTTAGATGGAAACGACTCTAATGGAGCAGTAGAATTTGACTTAAGCACCAAGGTTTTCGATGTTTTAGGCAGCCAAAGTGCTTCAGATTTTGCGGTTAAATTTTATTATGATCAGCCCTCTGCAGATGCAGGAGTGTTAGGTACCGATATTACAACAGTAGTTCAAAACACCTCTAATCCACAACAACTATTTGTTCGAATCGAAAATAAGCTTAACACCAACTGTTTTGAGACGACAAGTTTTCAATTGATCGTAAATCCACTCCCAGAAGTAGATTATGAAGTTTCTCTTAAACAATGTGATACAGATACAGATGGAATCACAGATTTCAATTTAACAGAAGCCAATCCATTAATATCTGCGAACTACATAAACGAAACATTCACTTACTACCGTACTGAGGCAAAGGCGAATTCGGGTTTATTAGGGGATCAAATAACTACTCCAACTGCATACGCTAATCCAACTTCATTAAACAGTGTCATTTACGCAAGAGTAGAAACAGTTTATGGCTGTTTTAGAATTTCTAAAGTCAACTTAGTGGTAGGAGCCACACTTATTCCTTCGTCTTTTCAGTTAGACTACTTTGTTTGTGACAATACAGCAGCAGACAATGATAACTCTAATGGTATAGCCACATTTGATTTTAGTGATGCGACAGCTAAAATACTTGCAATTTTTCCAGCTGGACAAGATCTAAAAGTAACGTATTACACTTCAGAATCTGACGCCTTAGCAGAGCTCAATTCAATACCTGACGTCAGCAATCACAGAAATATCGGAAGCCCTTCCGTTCAAAAGATCTTTGCACGGGTTGATAGTAATGATGTCAATGCCTGTTTAGGACTCGGGCATCATATTACACTAAATGTTGAGGATCTTCCCCAAAAAAACAGAGTAAAAGACTATAAGTTATGCAGTGACACCAACCAGGCCTCCTTTGATTTAACCACTAAAACCTCCGAAATTCAAGGCAGCCAAGTTACTCCAATTTTGATCAGTTATCACTTAAGTGAACAAGATGCGGAAAATAACATTCCTATTTCTTCAGACTTGACCACGTATACCAATACGTCAAACCCCCAAACCATTTACGTACGGGCACAGTTTGATCCCAATAACAATATGAATTTAGATGCTCGCGAATGTGTGCGAACCGATATACGCTTTGATTTGATTGTGAATTTGAACCCGGTACTTGTTACACCCAAGCCTATAAGCTTGTGTAGCGATCAAATAACTACCCTTTACGATTTAACTCTTCGAAAAGATGAGATCACAGCAAATGACCCCACCATCGTTCTAAGTTATTTTGAATCCCAAACAGATTTAGACATGAATAATCCAATTGTAGATCCAACGGCCTATAACAACACTGTCCTTTCAAAGACTATTATCATTCTAGCTAAAGGAGCTAATCAATGTACGTCCACAACTCAACTCAAATTAAACACCATTTTATATGCAGCATTAAATATTATGCCTGCGCCGATAGAAGAGTGTGAAATTGATAATGACGGATTTCATATTTTTGATATTAGGGAAAGAGAAACAGCAATTTTAAACGGCTTAAAAGCTAAAGATTTTGAATTTAGGTATTACGAAAATGAAATGGACGCCTTAGCAGGAAATACTGACACCATTTTGAACCCTACAAACTTTGAAAATAAGACTAAGCTCACTCAAGAAATTTATGTGCGTGTCAAACCACTAACAAACGCTTGTTTTGTCATAATTCCACTCACCTTAATTGTTAATCCAGTACCAGAAATACAACTTTCGGAGCGCTATGTATTGTGTTTAGACAAAAATGATCAGACGATCACAGCTATAAATGATGCTTTTTTGCCAAATCCTCCCCTCGACACACAATTAAACACTATAGAGTATAGTTTTCAATGGTATATGGGTAGTATAGAAGAAGTAAACACAGATCCAAATACGGTTATAATTCCAGGAGCCACAGAGGCTACCTTTTTCCCTAATTTAGCAGGGATCTACACTGTAATGGTTACTAACCGAACATCCGGCTGTAGCCTACCATCTAGCACCGAAGTAGTGAGTTCCTATCCGCCTGAAAATATAGATGTTACGTTGCTCTCGGAAGTATTTTCTGATCAGAATACTATAGAAGTTGTAGTAACGGGGAAGGGCAAATACGAGTACAGAGTAGATTATGGGCCTTGGCAAAAAGAGACCGTATTTACTAATGTTGGCATTGGAGAACACCTCATTTACGTTAGAGACCTTTTAAATTGTAATACAATTTCACAAAAGAAAACAGTAATCGGTTTCTCTAAGTACTTCACACCAAATGGAGATGGATATCACGACACTTGGAATATCGTAGGAATCACTAAAAAACTTAATGTAAAAATTTATATATTTGATCGCTTTGGAAATCTTTTAAAACAGCTTAGCCCCACAGCTCAAGGTTGGGATGGCAGTTTTAATGGTACTCCATTACCAGCAAGTGATTATTGGTTCAGAATTGATTATACGGAACCCATAACAGGAAAAACGAACACTTTTAGATCACATTTCACCCTTAAAAGATAGGATTTATGATAGGATTTACTAAAAATATTTTGAAATTGGCTATTCTGACAATATCCTCCCAGTTTATGTCAGCCCAAGAAGGCTTACCAATATATTCTGATTATCTTACAGATAATTATTATTTGCTTCATCCCTCAATGGCTGGTGTTTCTAATTGTAATAAAATACGCCTTACAGGTCGTCAACAGTGGTTTGGTGAAGAAGATGCTCCTAGCTTACAAACGATGAGCATAAATGGTCGTATTGGTGAGTCATCTTCTGGCGTTGGTGCCATATTTTTTAATGATAAAAACGGGTACCATTCGCAATCAGGGGCCTATCTGACCTATGCACATCATCTGTTATTTTCTAGAAACACCATAGATTTAAACATGCTGTCATTTGGTTTGAGTGCTGGTCTAATTCAATATAAGTTAGACGAAACGGCTTTCAGGGAGTTTGATCCCATTATTTCAGGGATAGAGCAAAGCGCCTCTGAGTTTAATGTTGATCTTGGATTTTCTTATCATTTTATTGATTTCTATGCGCATGCTACCGTAAAAAATATGTTAGCTAATGAAGGAGTCAACATTAATGAACAATCCGTAAGCTATGACAACCTCAGAACCTATTTATTATCTCTTGGAAATGTGTTTTCTAAATTTGGCAGCGATTGGAGCTACGAACCGTCTTTTATGCTTGCCTATAAAGACGCTACTAGCGAAGCATTTGTTGACATAAACCTAAAAGTAAGTAGAGAATTCAGTTCTGGAAATGTCTTTGCAGGACTTTCATATAGAAGGAGTTTTGATGGGGCTGAGTTTTCTAGTGGTGATGGTGTAAGCAGTCAAAAGCTACAGTATTTTACTCCAATAATAGGGACAAAGTACAATGATTTTGTATTTGCATATACCTATTCATACCAAGCAAATTCGGTGGTTTTTAATAATGGAGGCTATCACCAAGTCACCCTAGGCTATAATTTTGGTTGTAAAAAAGAAAAGTATGAGTGTAACTGCCCTAGTGTAAATTAAAGCTAAAAGTCAAGTTTTTGCAGAGTTGTATGCTCTATATTCAATAGTGATGCAATGATCTTTTTTTCACCATTAGTGTAAAACTTCTGCCTACTACCCGAAATTTCAGTATTTAATAAAGCCGTAGTTTCCAAGATTGATTTTGTTTGTAAAGCAACCGCTTTTCCGGAATCAATAATTTTGACATTAGCAGGAATTAGTTGTTCTAAAATAGGAGTCAGAAAATGATAATGTGTACACCCCAAAACTAAATAATCGATGTTTGCCGCAAGCATAGGTTTGAGGTAGCTTTGTAATAAGCGCTTCATTTCCTCACTGTAAAGATTGCCGTTCTCGATTAACTCTACAATGCCATTTCCTTCTTGTTCTACGACCAATAAATCACTAGAATATAGTTCTGAAGTTTTGTGAAACAATTGACTGCTAAGCGTCCCTTTGGTTGCTAAAATCCCTATGGCTTTAGATGTAGATTGAAGTGCAGCGGGTTTAATGGCTGGCTCAATTCCAATAAAAGGGATAGCATAGCTGTTTCGTAAGGTATCAATAGCATTTGTTGTTGCGGTATTACACGCCACCACAACAAGTTTACAGCCTTGGTTAATGAGCCATTCTGTGTTTTTAATGGAAAGAGAAATGATCGCGTCTTTACCCTGTGGACCATAGGGCGCATTTTTTGAGTCCGATAGGTATAAGGTTGATTCCATCGGGAGTAACTGATGGATCTCATTCCAAATAGAAAGACCTCCTACACCTGAATCAAATATGCCAATAGGTTTTGAACTCATATAGTACAAAAATAGAAAAGCTGCTCCAAAGGAAGCAGCTTTTTATAAACTATTTGTGCGGTGGTTTTAAAACCCTAATTCAGTTTTTACATCGTTCAACAAATCGGTGCCTCCAGCAAAAATAATACCTTGACCTTGAGAAGCGTCTAGTACATAATCAAAACCTTTAGCTTTTCCGACTTTTAGAATAGCATTTTTTGCTTTTTCAGTGATAGGCTTTAGCAAATCAAATTCCTTTTTCTGCAAGTCTTGCTGCGCCTGACTCTGGTACTGACGAATTCCTTGCTCCATGCTCTGAACTTCTTGTAAACGCTTACCGTTTTCTTCATCAGTTTTAGTAGCAGATTCACCATCATACTGTTTTATTTTATTCTGTAATTCAGTTGCCATTGCTTGGATGTCAGTTTCATAGGTTTTAGCCAATTTCTCTAGCTCAGCTTTAGCACTCTTCATTTCTGGCATAGCTTCTACTAGCTCTTGTGTATTAATATGCGCTACTTTTGTTTGAGCTTGAGCAGTAAAGCTTGTTGCAACAAAAAGCGTAGTTGCTAATAATAAAGATTTTAAATGTTTCATTGTAATTGTGTTTATTGTTTAATTTATTTTATTTATTGTTTCGAATACTATCTCTTTTTTTCTTCAGCGCTTCAAGACGTGCTTTACGTTCAGCTAAAGCCTGTTTTTTCTTATCTTCTAATGCTTTTTTGCGAAGCGCTCTATCACTAAGCTTTTCAGAGGCATTAGCAGTGGTGTTGTCTTGGGTTGTTTTTTTGTCGTCTTCTTGGACGGAATCTTTGGTGTTTTCTATTTCATTATCTGTAGCAACGACAGTGTTTTTTGTTTCAGAAGTTTGAGTTTTTTTTGCATTTCTACGTTCTAAGGCCTTTTGTTTTTTTGCTTCTAGAGCCTTTCTACGATCTTCCTGTAATTTTTTCTTTTTAGCTTCAAGTTCTTTTTTTCGCGCAACAGTAGGATCAACAGTTTCAAGGCTTTCTGCAGTCGTAGATTGAGATTGATCTATAGTATTTTCTGTGTTAGAGTCTGAGCTATTATTATCTGTGCTTGTTGCGGTTGTAGTTCGACCTGCTCTTGCATTTTCACGCTCCAAAGCTTTTTGTTTTTTAGCTTCTTGTGCTTTGTTACGAGCATCAATTTTTTTCTGTCGCCTTTGTTCTAGTAGTAATTCTCGCTCAGCCTTTCGTTGATCTAGAAGTTTTTGACGTTCACTTTTAGAGGAATCTACTTCTTCTACAATAATTTCTTCTTCTTCCGCCTCTTTTCGTTCGCTTCTTGTTTCCGCTTGTGTTCTTTTAGACGCTCTGTTTATAGTTTTCAGTATACGATCACTAATGTCGTAACGATCTGCAGAATAAAGCATTACAACATCAGCAGCCTTATCAAAAATAAAATCATATTTTTTTGAGGCCGCAATTTCTTGAACCGCTGCAAAAATTTGGTCTTGAATCGGTTGGATCAATTGCTGTTTTTGAATCCTTAAGTCCCCATTGGGACCAAAACGCTTTTGTTGATAATCGAGGATTTCATTTTCGATAATTTGAAGGTCTTCTTCGCGTTCAGAAATGAGCTCATTGGTTAAGAGAATTCGCTCATTATTTAGTTGCTTTTTTTGATCCTCCAAATCACTTAAGCGTGTTTCAATCTCGCTTTTCCATTTTTGAACTTTAGAATCTAATTGCGATTTAGCATCACCATATTCAGTGATGTTTTCTAAAATATACTCAGTATCAATGTAGCCAATTCGGACGCTTCTTTGGGCATAAATTGAAGTACACAACAAGCAAATAAAAAGTAGAATAGTTACTTTTTTAAGGGAGAATAACGTTATGAATTTTAGGTTTAACAAGTTCATCTTTCAATGTTTTTAGATTATTGGAGTTTTTCGATAATCTATGGTTTTCAAATTAACGAAATAAATTTTAAAATATTTCAATTCAACACTATTCATTATGCATGTTTTAAGAAAATACCGTGCCAAAGGTTAAAATTGCTGTCCAATAATAAAATGAGTTTCCCAACCATTCTTGATATTTTGTCCTGGTAATGGATCAAATCCATGTCCAAAATCGATCCCTAATAAGCCAAAAGCAGGCATAAATAGTCGTAAGCCAACTCCAGCAGATCGATTTATTGAGAACGGATTAAAATCTTTAAAATCATTATATGAGGCACCACCTTCTAAAAAGGCAAGTGCGTATATTTTGGTTTGTTGCGCCAGTGTAATAGGATGCCTTAACTCTAACGAAAATTTATTATAAATTGATCCTCCATCTTGGTTAGAGAGCGATTGGTTAGGATAACCTCTTAACGCAATAGTTTGTCGTCCATCTAGGCTGTAAGTCCCCAATCCATCTCCTCCAAGAAAAAAGCGCTCAAAAGGAATCACACCGCGATCATTATTGTAAGCTCCTAAGAAACCGAATTCAAATGAGGGTTTTAAAATTAATTTTCCAGCAATTTTAGTGTACCAATCCCCTTTAAAATTGATTTTATAAAACTCCAACCATTTATAGCGTTCTTGATCAATTTCACTTACTCGAGTAGAGGCATTATTTCGCTCGTCTATTTCAGAAGGATTAGTACTAGTTGAATAGCGAGAGATAATATCTAACTGTGCCTCTCTTTCATTTTTTAAACTTGTATAATCAATGTCACTGAACGAAGAGTAAGGTAAGCTAAATTTTGCACTGACACTAAAGTTCGATCCGCCTTCAGGATAAATCGGGTCATTAAATGTATTATTTCTGCTCAGACCAACTGTATAAGCGAGATTGTTGGAATTTCCATTTCCGAAAGTGAATAAGCCAGTGTTATAATTATTTAAGTCATAGTACTGAAAGCTTAACGCTTGAGATAATACAAAATAATCATCTGGGACAGATAGTTTTTTTGCAATTCCAATAGTTAGCCCTGTTATGTTAAAGCTTCTATTTTTGTCAGCATTTCGAGTTGCTGGATTATATAAAAATTGTTTTGTTTGAGAGAGTGATGTAGAAAACTGTACGGGCTTTTCTCCACCAAGCCAAGGTTCGGAAATTGACAAACTATAGGTTTGAAAAAATCGACTGGCTTGTAAACGGAGTGCTAGGCTTTGACCATCACCCATAGGGAAAGGCTTGTAAGCTTCTTTATTAAAAAGATCTTTCATTGCAAAGTTATTGAACGATAGCCCTAGGGTTCCAATGAATCCACCACCACCATAACCTCCTTGCAATTCGATTTGGCTAGCTCCTTTTTCAACAACAGTATAATTAACGTCTAATGTACCATCCGTTGGATTTACATTTTTTAAGTCTGGTGAAATTTGTTGTGCATCAAAATAACCAAGTTGTCCAAGTTCACGAATGGTTCTTACAATATTACTTTTGCTATAAAGCTGTCCTGGACGCGTTCGAAGCTCTCTGTAGATCACAGCATCATTTGTTTTATCATTTCCAGAAACTGAAATATTTTTGAAATACGCTGGCTTCCCTTCAGTAACGCGTATTTCCATATCAATGATATTGCCGTCTGTTTTCACTTCAACAGGTGTTATTGTGGAAAACAAATAGCCATTATTCTGATATAAATTTGTCAAATCAAAAGCATCTGGATCTGAAGTGTCTGCGATTCTTTTTTCTAATTCAACTCCATTATAGGTATCTCCCTTTTTAATTTTTAAAACTTGGTTGAGTTGTGAGTCTGAGTACACGGTATTTCCCAGGAAATTAATGACCCCATAATAATATTTCTCGCCTTCCTCTACATCAATTGCTAGCGTGATTGTGTTATTGTTGTTTACAATGAGCGTATCTGAAATAATTCGAGCATCTCTGTATCCTTTTTCTTTATATTTATCGACAACACTTTGTAAATCCTCACTGTAGTCTGCTTCTATATATTTAGAACGTTTAAGAACACGAAGAGGGTTTTTCTGTTTGGTGTTTTTCATTGCCTTACGCAGTTTTTTGGCGCTTAATTTGTCTGCTCCGGTGAAGGCGATACTTTTTATTTTTATTTTCTGACCTTTATCAATTCTTACTAGCATGTCCACTCTAGACTTGGCAACAGAATCGATTACTTTGGTTGTTGTAACGGTCGCTTTGGTGTTTAAAAACCCTAACTTTCTATATTTACTTTCAAGATAGTTTTTGGTTGTGGTTATCAAATTTTCGGTAACCTTTACTCCTGAAGTGAGGTTATTTTCATCAATAATCTCTTTTACTTTCCCTTTTTTTACACCAACTATTTTAACCTCTTTTAATTCGGGCAAATCATTTAAGGCCACTTCTAAGTAAACATTACGACCTTCTGTTTTGGTTGCAAAAACTTCAATACTACTAAATAAATTCGAATCCCATAATTTTTTGATCGCAGCGCTTATTTTTACGCTTCCAGGAATTATGACCGTTTCTCCTTTTCGTAGTCCAGAATAGGTCAGGATAGTTTCCGCACCATAAGCTGTTTGTCCAGTGACCGTAATATCTGTGATAGTAAACTCTGAAATTGATGGGTTATTTTGTTGGGACAACACTGCAAAACTGCTTAAAAGTAAGCAAAAGCAAAGGATTGTATTTTTATATCTAAAAGCTCTGTTAATTAAGCTGTTCACTTGTTTTTCCAAATCGTCTTTCTCTTTTTTGATAATTTATTATGGCTTCATACAAGTTTTCATTTGTAAAATCGGGCCAATACACATCAGTAAAATATAATTCTGCATAAGCAATCTGCCATAACAGAAAATTACTAATGCGTTTCTCACCACTTGTACGGATTAATAAATCAACATCTGGCAAATTCTGGGTGTAAAGATGCTGATTAATTAGCGTTTCATCAATTTTTTCAACTGAAATTATATTATTTTTAACTTTTTCACTTATTTGGCGTGTCGCATTTACAAGTTCATCTCTAGAGCCATAGCTCAATGCCAGGGTCAAGGTCATTCGAGAATTGTCTTTAGTTTCAGCCATGACATGTAACAATTCTTTTCTAACTTTTTCGGGGAGGTGCTCAAGATTTCCAATAGCATTTAATCGAATACTATTTTTTTGCATTGTATTCATTTCTTTTTTCAATGAAGAAATTAAAAGTTGCATTAGGGTTTTAACCTCCAACTTTGGGCGATTCCAATTTTCGGTGGAAAATGCATACAATGTTAAGTTTTCTATCCCGAGTTCAGCACAGGTTTCAACGGTAGTTCTTACAGATTTAGTTCCATTTTCATGTCCAAACACTCTGCGGAGGCCTTTCTCTTTTGCCCAGCGTCCATTTCCATCCATGATGATGGCAATGTGCTTGGGAAGATTTTGCAAATGAATACTAGTTTTAAGGCTCATATTAAAAGTCACAATAACAAGGTTTTCTACCAAAGGTGTAAGTTAATGTAAAACCACTAAACATATACCAATCGGTATTATTAAAATTTCCAAAACGCATTCTTTTTTTCAAGTTATCAGGTTCTGGATCATTTCCGTCGATGCTGTCAGAAAAAGAATAGCGTGCTCCAACCTCGATAGCAACAATAATATGTGGAGTCAGTGTTGTTTTTAAACCAAGCGTGATGGGAATACCAAAAGTATTACTTTTTGTTTGCTCTGAAACTAAATCAGTACTCGAAAAATAAAAATTGGGATGATTTAGGATACTTATTCCTGTGTAAAGGTAAGGTGTTGTTAACGGTACAGCCGAATGTAAATCGAAATCTAAAAAATTAAACTCAATTCCAAGAGACGCTTCTAAGGCTCCTGCACTAAAAGAGTATCCGCGTAATTTCCTTCTAGGATCATTTGATTCTACATCATTTGCGGATAATGTGGTATAAATTAGACTCGCTCTAAAAGCGTGCCTCCGACTTCTATTCCATTTTATAACACCACCAAAAGCGGGCTCATTTGGGTTAATATATGTCGTGGAACCTACATCTCCAATAAAATTGCTACCCCCAATAAAACCGCCTATTTCATAAATTTGAGAAAAACTCAAAGCTGAAATAAAACAAATACATATGTTGATTAAAATTAGTTTCATTGTAATTTCAAAGGCTGCAAATATAAGAATTTAGAGGGCTAACAAATAATTGTTTTCTCGCTAATCACTAAACTTGATTTTTGAAGATATATTGCTTAATTGCGTGGGTCTGCTCCCCAAAGTAGTTTTTTGCGCAGTGTTTCCACAAATCCATCGGCTTCTAATTCAATCATATGAACATAAAAAGGCGCTTTTTGAATGGTAATAGTGGTGTTGTTTTCTAAAGTATTTATTTTTGAATCCAGTGAAACAAGGTGCTGGTTTTCTCGACCACTTACTTTTAACTTAATAATTTTATCACTTGAAATAACCAACGGTCGAGCATTCAGATTATGAGGCGCAATTGGGGTGAGAACCAAACTGTCGGATTCAGGAAGAATCACGGGCCCTCCACAACTTAAGGAATAGCCTGTGGATCCTGTAGGAGTAGAAATAATGAGACCGTCTGCCCAATATGAGGTCAGGTAGTCGTCGTCTAACCATGTTTCAACAGAGATCATTGATGTGGTGTTTTTTCGGCTTACAGCAATTTCATTTAATGCAAAATCTAAATCCAAAGCTGCGGCGTTGCTATCGGTACTTATTGTTAGCAAACTCCGTTTAGAAATTCTATAATTCCCCTCAAAAATTTCGTCCATTGCTTTATGAATGGTGTTCATCGGTATGGTTGCCAAAAACCCTAAACGTCCCGTATTGATCCCTACAATTGGAATATTCAAGTTTTTTACAAATGTTATGGCCCTTAAAATAGTGCCGTCGCCTCCGATACTAATCAGTAAGTTGAAGGAAGCTTCTAAGACCTCAAACGTGTCAAACGAATACGCCTCAATGTCAATGTCAGAATCCGCTGAAATGGAGGTATGGAAGTTTTTTTCAAAAACGACTTTGGCATCACGTTTTGTGAGATACGCGATTAGTGTTTGAATTGTGCTTTTTGAGCGTTCATTATAAAGGGGGCCGTAAACAGCGATTTTCATTTCAGGTATTTTTTTACTTATATATTTAAATAGTTGTCTAAGTACGCCGATCGTTCTTTAAGAGTTTTCAAAAACGTATCGTCTTCATGACCGGAAATAATCGTATAACCGTATCGTCTAAAGTCTTGTAAAATTGCACTTAATCCTATGTTTCCGATTTTAAGTGTAATTTGTGTCAAGTCGTTTTCTTTTTTGGAGATAAAGGCCCCTAATATTGTGGCGTCATTAGATTCTACAATTTGACTAATTTCGCTAAAAGAAAAATCAGTATTCCCTTTTTCAACTACGATAAAACCGCCGTGTTCCGAAAAAAACGGCGTCTTATTAAACAATGAAATTATATCAATTAATTGGTAATAACCAATGTAATTGTTATCGGCATCCAAAACAGGCATGATATTACAATTGTTCTGTGCAAATGCTTCCAAAACATCTAACCACAAAGAAGAATCTCTAACATAAAAACCTTCCACGGCATAGAACACTTCTGAAAGCGGTTGGTCGGGTTCAAAACAATAGGCATCCGTTTCCGATAAGCATCCTAGATAGACCTGATCTTTTAAGATTGGAACATGGGAGTAGGTTAGTTGTTTGAAAATAGCCTGTACCTCCGCTACAAGTGTGCTAGGACTTGATGGGCTTAGATCATTTATAATAAATTGATTTAAAGGCATGAGTTCATTTATAATCAGATGCAAATTAATCAAAAATAATAGACTTTAAGCGTTAAGTACTTTGTATTTTTGTTTCAAATTTAATTTTAATGACAAAGTTAAGCGTAAATATCAATAAGATCGCGACTCTACGAAACTCAAGAGGTGGAGACACTCCCAATGTTGTTCAGTTTGCCAAAGATGTTCAGGAGTTTGGAGCACAAGGCGTCACAATTCATCCGCGTCCAGATCAACGTCATATTCGATACCAAGATGCCTACGATTTAAAACAAGTCGTACATACAGAGTATAATATTGAAGGAAATCCGATTCCAGAATTTATAGATATGGTACTTAAAATTAAACCAACACAGGTTACTTTAGTGCCAGATGCCGAAGATGCAATCACTTCAAATGCAGGTTGGGACACAATTAAGCACAAAGGATTTTTAACGGAAATCATTCAAGAATTTAAGCAAAATGATATTCGAACCTCTGTGTTTTTAGATCCAAACCTAACACAAGTTGATGGCGCAAAGGCAACTGGAACCGACCGTATCGAATTGTACACTGAGGCTTTTGCACATCAATATGCGCTCGGTAATAAAGATGCGATGATGCCATATACTGAATGTGCGCAACACGCTATGCAATTAGATCTCGGTTTAAATGCAGGTCATGATTTGTCCCTCGATAATATTAAATTTTTTAAAGAAAATGCTCCAGGACTTCTAGAAGTTTCTATTGGACATGCGCTCATTTCGGAGAGTTTGTATTTAGGGATAGATAATGTGATCAACATGTATTTGAATAAATTAAAATAATGCTTTTACATTCAAATCGTATTGGAGAAGGCCCCCCATTTATTATACTTCATGGGTTTTTGGGAATGGGAGACAATTGGAAAACACTTGCAAAGCAGTTTTCAACTTTAGGGTTTCAAGTTCATCTTGTAGACCAACGAAACCATGGCCGTAGTTTTCATGATTCCGAATTTAATTATGAGGTATTAGCCCAAGATTTGAAAGCCTATTGTAGCCATCACAACCTAGAAAACATCGTTCTTTTGGGGCATTCTATGGGCGGAAAAACAGCCATGCTTTTTGCAGCACTTTATCCAGAACTAGTTTCAAAATTGATTGTCGCTGATATTGCACCTCGATTTTATCCTGTTCATCACGATGCAATTTTGGAAGGCTTGTCGTCATTAGATTTTGGAATACTAACCTCAAGAAAAGAAGCAGAAGTTCAACTGTCCAAATATGTTCAAGATGTTGGAACACGACAGTTTTTATTAAAAAATATATACAGAGTATCCTCAAAAATTTTAGGACTCCGAATAAATTTAGAAACACTAAAAACTCATGTTTCTGAAGTTGGTGAAGCCTTACCATCGGCGTTAAACTTTCAAAAAGACAGCTTATTTTTAAGAGGAGATAAGTCAGAGTATATTTCTGTTCAGGACGAAACGCTCATAAAGCATCAATTTCCAGCTGCGGTTATCAAAACCATTTCAAATGCAGGGCATTGGTTACACGCTGAAAATCCAGCAGAATTTTTCCATAATGTCCGTACGTTTATCACTTGATTCACATAAGTTTAAAAATGTTTGTGAGGCGATAAAAATATTGTATTTTTGCCACCCAATTTTTATTTCATTACAATGAATATTACAAGAGAAAACATTGACACGTTAAATGCCGTTGTTAAGATTGATATTGCGAAAGCTGATTATTCTGAAAACGTAGAGAAAATTTTAGCAAACTACCGTAAAACAGCTAATATCCCTGGCTTTAGAAAAGGTCAAGTCCCAATGGGATTGGTCAAGAAGCAATATGGAAAATCTGTGTTGGCAGACGAAGTTAATAAAACCCTTCAAGAGGCTTTAGGAAAATACCTAACTGATGAAAAGCTAGATGTTTTAGGGAGTCCATTACCAAAAGCACAAGACGATTTGGATTGGAGTGCTGAGGATTTTTCATTTGAATTTGAAATCGGCTTAAGTCCAGAGTTTGAAATCAAATTAAAAGCTAAAAAAGCACTTACAAAATATACCATCACTGCCGATAAAAAAATGATTGATGATCAAGTGATCAACATTCAAAAACAATACGGAAAATTAGTAGCTAAAACTGTAGTTGCTAATGAGGATGAGGTTACTGGGGTGTTTTTCAATGATGCGGAAGGAATTGAAGCCACTGCAACCTTGACTCTAGACAAGCTAAAAGGCAAATCAAATTTAAATGCCTTTTTAGGAACAAATGTTGATGATGTGTTGACTTTAAAAACCAAAGGCCTATTTAAAGATGCTCAGGATTTGATGACCTATTTGAAAGTAGATCATGACACGGCTGATGGATTAGATGTTCAGGTCACTTTTACTATCAATGAAGTAAATACAAGAGAATTAGCAGATTTAGATCAAGAATTGTTTGACAAGTTATTTGGTCCAGGAGTTGTGACTTCGGTTACAGAGCTCAGAACTAAAATTACAGAAGATGCCGAAAAACAATTTGTACAACAAGCAGATCAAAAATTCCTGAACGATGTTACGGAATATCTTGTAGAAAACACAAAATTTGATTTACCCGTTGCGTTTCTACAAAAATGGATTCAAACTGCTGGTGAAACAGAACTAAACGAGGAACAAGCCAAAGAGGAGTTTGAGAAGTCAGAAAAAAGCATGCGCTATCAATTGATCGAAAGTAAGCTTGTTGTAGATAACAACCTTCAAGTTAACTTTGAAGATTTGAAAGCCTATACTTCTGAAATGATTAAAGGACAAATGGCACAGTACGGTCAAATGAACCCTACAGAAAAAGAAATTGACGATATCGTTGCACGTGTACTTTCCAACCAAGAGGAGGTTAAGCGTATTTCTGAGCAGCTGACAAGTCAAAAATTATTAGAGTTCTACAAAGAAAATGCTAATTTTAAAGACAAAAAATTAACCTATGAAGCCTTCGTCAAAGAGGTTTATGGAAAGTAATTTTTAAAATATATCAACTCAAAAACACTTCTTAGGAAGTGTTTTTTTATACCTTTAAAACAAGTATTAAATTAGAAATAGTTTTATATTTACAGTCTAAAAACCTAAAAAAAGCATTATGGATTACGGAAATGAATTTAAAAAATTCGCCATCAAAGATCAAGGGATTAGCAGCACGTATTATGATAAGATCGTAAGTAGCATGACGCCAATGGGTTTGACACCAAACATTATTGAAGAACGTCAAATGAATGTTGCTGTTTTTGATGTGTTTTCTAGGTTAATGATGGATCGTATCATATTTATGGGTACAGGAATCAATGATCAAGTGGCCAATATTATTCAAGCACAGTTACTCTTTCTAGAAAGTACCGATGCGAGTAAGGATATCCAAATATACATCAACTCTCCAGGAGGAAGTGTGTATGCAGGTTTAGGAATTTATGATACAATGCAACTGATTAAACCTGACGTTGCAACGATTTGTACTGGAATGGCAGCCTCTATGGGTGCGGTATTGTTGTGTGCAGGAGCCAAGGGAAAACGTAGCGGATTAACACACTCAAGAGTGATGATTCACCAGCCATTAGGTGGTGCGCAAGGCCAAGCCAGTGATATCGAGATTACGGCACGTGAAATTTTAATTTTAAAAGAAGAACTTTATAAGATCATTAGTAAACACTCTGGACAAGATTATGACAAAGTGTATGCGGATAGTGATCGTGATTATTGGATGAAATCAGAAAAAGCCTTAGAATATGGAATGATTGATGAAATCCTAACTCGAAGTTAAACCCCTTTCTAATACGTTATGGCAAAAGAAGAATTAGACTGTTCATTTTGTGGCAAGAAAAAAGCCGATACCAATTTACTCATAGCTGGTATTGATGCGCATATTTGCGATCGGTGTATAGAGCAAGCCAATGGGATTGTTATCGAAGAAGCCAAGCAAGACAAAAGTGCTGGCCTTACTTCGGATGTCATGCTAAAAAAACCACAGGAAATCAAAGCTTTTTTGGACGACTATATTATTGGTCAAGACCAAACCAAAAAAGTAATGTCTGTTGCGGTTTATAACCATTACAAGCGTTTATTACAACCGCCCAACGACGACGATATTGAAATCCAAAAAAGTAATATTATTATGGTAGGGCAAACAGGGACTGGAAAAACCTTGATGGCCAAAACCATAGCAAAAATGCTGAACGTTCCACTAGCCATTGTCGATGCAACAGTACTAACCGAAGCAGGCTATGTGGGTGAGGATGTAGAAAGTATGCTGACACGTTTACTGCAAGCTGCCGATTACGATCAAGAAAAAGCAGAACGAGGCATTGTATTTATTGATGAAATTGATAAAATTGCCCGCAAAAGTGATAACCCGTCCATTACTAGAGATGTCTCTGGAGAAGGAGTACAACAAGCCCTTTTAAAATTATTAGAAGGCACCGTTGTGAATGTACCCCCAAAAGGCGGTCGAAAACATCCAGATCAAAAATTCATAGAAGTCAATACAGAAAATATTTTATTTATTGCTGGAGGTGCTTTTGATGGCGTCGATCGTCATATTTCTAAGCGGCTTAACATGTCCGCAATTGGCTATAAAGCTTCACATGACGAAGAGCAAATTGACACTGAAAACTTAGTACAATATATCATTCCTAAAGATTTAAAAGATTTTGGTTTAATCCCTGAAATCATTGGACGTTTACCCGTGCTTACTTACATGAATCCGTTGGACGAAAATACCTTAAGAGCGATTTTAACCGAGCCAAAAAACTCACTTATAAAACAATATAAAAAGCTTTTTGAGATGGATGAAATTGCTCTCTCTTTCAAAGATGATGCTTTAGATTTTATTGTGAAAAAAGCGATTGAATATAAACTAGGAGCTCGTGGATTACGATCCTTGTGTGAAGAAATTCTAACCGATGCGATGTTTGTGCTTCCAAGTAGCGATCAAACGGCTTTGGTAGTAGATAAAGCCTATGTTAAAAAACACTTGACACGAACACAAATTAAGCGTCTAAAAGCCGTTTCCTAAATCATTTCTAAGAGTTCTTCTAAAAATTGACGCGAATTAGACAGCCGTGGCACTTTGTGCTGACCTCCCAATTTATTGTTTCGTTTCATCCATTTATAGAACAAGTCCTCTTGTGCTACGTGAACTTTAGGTTCATTTAATGTAATGTTATTGTAGCGTTTGGCCTCGTAGTCAGAATTTAAGGCTTTTAAAGCATTATCCAAAAGCTCCACAAAATACTGTAAATCTTTTGGGGGCGTTTTAAAGGCTATAATCCATTCATGAGCTCCTTTAGATTTTCCTTCCATAAATATGGGGGCGACCGTATAATCGATAAGCTCTGTTTTGGTTTTTTTAGTGACGATTTTTATTGCTTTATCTGTATTTTCAATAATTAATTCTTCACCAAAAACATTTATAAAATGCTTTGTTCTTCCTGTAATTTTGAGGCGATAGGGTGCTGTTGAGGTAAACGTTACTGTATCTCCAATTTTATAGCGCCATAAGCCCGCATTGGTCGTCACTATTATCGCATAATTTTTTCCTTTTTCAACTTCAGATAATGGGATGACTTTTTCAGTAGCTGTTCCATAAGTTTGCATAGGAATAAACTCATAAAATATACCGTAATCTAACATCAATAAAAGTTCGTCAGAATTATTGCGGTCTTGAATTGCAAAAAAGCCCTCGGAAGCATTATAGATTTCATAATANTTCACCGAATTTGAAGGGATGATCGATTTAAACTGATCGGCGTAGGGCAAGAAACTTACGCCACCATGAAAATAGACTTCTAGATTTGGCCAAACATCTAGAATCGTTTTTGATCCAGAAGTTTCTAAGACATTGTTAAGCAACACCAACATCCAAGACGGAACCCCAGCCAAGCTGGTTACATTTTCATTGATCGTTTCATTAACAATCGCCTGCATTTTATATTCCCAATCACTCATCAAGGAAACTTTATTGCTAGGCGTGCTGCTAAATTCTGCCCAAAACGGCATGTTATGAATTAAAATTGCAGATAAATCTCCAAAAATGGTTCCATTTTCTTCATACAGTTCTTTACTCCCCCCTAAGCGTAAATTTTTTCCGTTAAAAAGAGTAGAGCCCTCATTATTATTCAAATACATACACAATAAGTCTTTACTCGCTGCATAATGACAATCTTCTAAAGAATCGGAGCTAACAGGAATAAATTTACTTTTTGCGCCTGTTGTTCCACTCGATTTTGCAAACCATTTGATCGGTTTTGGCCAAAAGATATTACGCTCTCCTTTTCGAGAACGTTCTATTAAATTCTGATAATCTTCATAGGTAGAAATAGGAATACGCTGAGAAAATTCGCGATACGTTCGAATTGACTTAAAATCATAGGTTTTTCCAATTTCTGTATCTCTAGAGATAGATATCAGATACATAAGCAATTCATTTTGAACTTCATGAGGGTATTTTAGAAACAAATCAATTTGATGAAATCGCTTCTTTAAAAACCATGATACCACAGAATTTACTAATGGAATTGCCATATAATTGCATATATTTACAATGCTAAATGTAATAAAAATCTGCTAATGCTGTATCAAGGTGTTTTGACTAAAATGGAAACGGAATTTTCTCAGCCTATTCAATATTTTTTAATACTTGAAAACGAGGTCCTAAACATGAATCAGCTGTTAAATAAAACATTGACTTTGTCTTTTGTAAAGTATCAGTGTTTAAGTTGTAGTAGTGCAGCGCCCATTTTTCGACAAGGCTTTTGTAAATCGTGTTTTTTCGAACTCCCGCAAGCTGCCGATTGGGTCATGCGCCCAGAACTTAGCAAAGCACATCTCGACCAAGAAGAGCGCGATTTGGACTATGAAAAACGCGTACAGCTTCAGCCTCATATTGTGTATTTAGCTAATTCTAGTAATGTCAAAGTAGGCGTTACTCGTAAAACTCAAGTGCCTACACGTTGGATCGATCAAGGCGCACAAGAAGCTCTCGAGATTGTAGAAGTGCCCAACCGCTATTTGGCAGGTGTCACAGAAGTAGCACTTAAAAACTATGTGAGCGATAAAACCAATTGGCGCGAAATGCTCAAAGGCACAGCAACCGCAGAAAATTTAGAAGACTGGCGACAGCGTTTAGAACCCTACATTCCTGAAGAAACGAAACCCTATTTTTTGGCCAATCAAAACGCATTAAAATTAGAATTCCCTGTTCATAAATACCCTGAAAAACCAAAAAGTTTAAACCTCTCCAAAACCCCTGTCTATTCGGGAGTTTTAAAAGGCATTAAAGGGCAATACCTTATTTTTGAAGACAATACGGTCTTTAATATACGAAGTAATGAAGGGTTGGTTATAGGGCTTAATATCTCCTAGTCGATTTGTATTTCTTGATTCACTTCGAGATTAAATCGGTTTCTAAACCAATACACTCCTATGTATAAAAACGGCGTATCTAAAGCGGCGATGATGACTTTAAAGCTAAGGCCGGCAATGAGCAGTCCTAAGAATAAATTCCATTCTATTTCCCCAAACAAACACAGCAGTAGCAAAACAGTGGCCGTATCTATAAATTGAGACAAAAATGTAGAGCAATTATTGCGCAACCAAAGGTGTTTGCCTTTAGTGAGTTGTTTCCAGTAATGGTAAATCTGAATGTCTATAAATTGTGCGAATAAATAGGCCAACATACTGGCCAATACGGCAATTGAGGTGCTGCCAAATACTTCCGAAAACATTCCATCCGATACGGGAGACCAGTCTGTTGCAGGAGCTAAGTTTGCAATAAAAACAATTCCCATAGAAAAAATAGCGGCTAAAACACCACCAACCACTACTTCATTTGCTTTTTGTTTGCCATAAATTTCACTAATCAAATCGGTCAAAAGAAATGTTATGGGATAGGGGAGGATTCCTACCGATAATTCAAACAATTGGACGCCAAAAACGGGCGTTTCTATAGGATAGAAATAAAAGAATTTTTTAAAAATTAAATTCGACACTACCAATGAGGTGATAAATAATATCCCAAGAAGTAAATAAATGCGTCGCGCTAATACCTTATCTTTAATAGTCATGTAAATTGTCAATAAATACTTTGGTAAAGATATATTATTAATTTTTCTTTTACTTATTTTGCTAGCTCATATGATGCACGAACAAACGGTTTTAATTGGGATTGGAAGTAACACGGGAGACCGGCTAGATCACCTTCAATCGGCTATAGATGCGATTCATACTCAAATTGGGAGTATCGATCAGATTTCTAGGTTNTATCAAACGCCAGCTTTAGGATTTGAAGGCGCAGATTTCATAAATGGATGCCTAAAAGTATCTACCCAACTTGAAGCGTCGCAAGTGTTGGATAAACTATTGGTAATTGAGCAGCATTTAGGGCGAATTCGTCACGATGATGGCCAATACCACTCCCGTACTATTGATTTAGACTTGTTGTTTTTTGACAGCTTGATTTCCAAATCAGAGCGTTTAGAATTGCCACATCCAAGACTTCATGAACGGCGTTTTGTGTTGCAACCCTTAGCGGATATTACTTCCGATTTTGAACACCCAATTTTAAAACAAACTATTAGCAAGCTGCTTGAAAACTGCGAAGATGATAGTGTGTTGACACCTCTAGGGGACCAGTTAACAAATCCCATGCAATCTTTTGATTTTTCAAATTATAATTTTATTGCTATTGAAGGAAATATTGGCGCAGGAAAAACCAGTTTGACCCATATGATGTCTTATGATTTTAATGCCAAAAAAATCTTGGAACGTTTTGCAGACAATCCATTTTTACCAAAATTCTATGAAGATGCGACCCGTTATGCCTTTACTTTAGAAATGTCTTTTTTGGCCGACCGCTACCAACAAATATCAGATGATTTATCGCAATTAGATTTATTTAAAGATTTTATTATTAGTGATTACGATGTATTTAAGTCGCTTATTTTTTCTAAGATTACGTTAAGTGAAGATGAGTTTATGTTGTATCGAAAATTATTTTATCAGGTTTATAAAGATATTGCACGTCCCGATTTATACATTTATCTCTATCAAAACACCGAACGTTTACAGGAGAATATCCGACTCAGAGGGCGCGACTATGAACAAACCATCGAATCAAGTTACTTAGATAAAATCAACTCGGGCTATTTGGAGTTTATACAAAAACACCCTGAGTTTAACGTCAAAATTATTGATATTTCGAACCGCGATTTTATCAAAAACAGAGTTGATTATCTCTGGATTTTAGAGCAAATATGTGCCTAGTTTAATTTGCTAAACAAATCCCATAAAACCACCCCACAACTGACCGAAATATTTAGCGAATGTTTGGTGCCATATTGTGGAATTTCAATCACATCATCACTCAAATTTACTACGTCTTGCGACACCCCTTTCACTTCGTTTCCAAAAACTAAAGCATAAGTTTGGCTAGGTTTAGGCGTGAATGTATTAAGCATCGTAGCATTTTCTGCTTGCTCAATGGACAGCACTTGAACCTTATCGGCTTGTAATTTCTGAACAAGCTCGATAGTACTTTCAGCATATGCCCAATCAACAGACTCGGTGCTTCCTAAGGCTGTTTTTTGAATGTCCTTATGAGGTGGAGTAGCGGTAATGCCACAGAGGTAAATTTTTTGAATCCGAAAAGCGTCACTGGTTCTAAAGACACTTCCAATATTATTTAAACTTCGAATATTATCCAAAATCACAATTAAAGGTGTCTTTTCAACGGCCTTAAATCCTTCTACTGATAAGCGCTCTAACTCGCTGTTTTCTAACTTTCGCATTTGTGTTTTAAATCTTAAGACCTTAGGCTTTATAAAAAGACTAAAATTAATTACTTTAGCATTCGTACTACCACACAAAAGTAAGGTATAAAAATCAAAAACCCATTGGCAAAAAAAGCGAAGAAAGTCACGCCTCTAATGAAGCAATACAATGCCATCAAGGTCAAGTACCCTGATGCATTGCTCTTGTTCCGTGTTGGCGATTTTTATGAAACTTTTGGAAGTGATGCAGTTAAGGCAGCTAATATATTAGATATTATTTTGACCAAGCGTGGTGCTGGCAGCGAGAGTGAAACCGAATTGGCAGGATTTCCACACCATTCACTCAACACCTATTTGCCCAAACTGGTCAAAGCAGGGGAACGGGTGGCTATTTGTGACCAATTAGAAGATCCAAAACTCACAAAATCTATTGTGAAACGCGGCGTTACTGAACTTGTTACACCAGGAGTCGCACTGAATGATGAGGTATTAAGCTCAAAGTCAAACAACTTTTTGGCAGCCGTCTATTTTGGAAAAACCATTGGTGTAGCCTTTTTAGATGTGTCTACAGGCGAATTTCTCACTGCGCAAGGCTCCGCCGAATATATAGGAAAACTCCTTCAAAATTTTAACCCGAGTGAAGTTCTTATAGAAAAGCAGAAACGAGTACTTTTCAATACCACCTTTGGAGCTGATTTCCATACCTTTTATTTAGAAGATTGGGTGTTTCAGGACGATTACGCGAACGAAANCCTTTGTAAACATTTTCAAACTAAAACTCTTAAAGGCTTTGGAATTGAAGCTTTAGCGCAAGGAGTTGTGGCTTCAGGTGCGGTCATGCATTATTTGGCAGAAACCCAACACCACAAGTTGCAACACATCACCGCGATTGAGCGCATTTTGGAAGGCGACTATGTGTGGATGGATAAATTTACCATACGAAACTTAGAGCTGTACCATTCGACCAATACCAATGCCGTGACTTTAATTGATGTGATCGACCATACGATTTCTCCTATGGGAGCTCGTCTTTTAAAACGCTGGTTGGCATTACCTTTAAAATCACAAGAAAAAATAAAAGCACGCCACGAAGTGGTACAGTATTTTTTGGACCATGAAGAAGCGCTTCAGAGGATTCAAAATTATATCAAACAAGTCGGCGATTTGGAACGCTTGATCTCAAAAGTGGCCACCGGAAAAGTCAACCCACGTGAAGTGGTGCAGTTGAAAAATTCTTTAGAAGCGATTGTCCCTATCAAAGCCTTGGCGTCTAACTGTGACAATACCGATTTAAAACGTATTGGCGAGCAGATTCAGGACTGTGAATTGTTGCGAGAAAAAATTAAGGCCACCCTAAACGAAGATGCGCCGGTAAATATCCTCAAAGGAAACAGTATTGCCTCTTCAGCTTCAGAAGAATTGGAAAGTTTGCGTGCCATTGCATTTTCAGGAAAAGACTACTTAGACAAAATGTTGGAACGCGAGAGTGAAGCGACAGGGATTACGTCGCTCAAAATCGCCTCAAACAATGTGTTTGGGTACTATATTGAAGTTCGAAACACGCATAAAGATAAGGTGCCCGAAAACTGGATTCGAAAGCAAACCTTAGTCAATGCCGAACGGTATATCACGGAAGAGCTTAAAGAATATGAAGCTAAAATATTAGGTGCTGAAGACCGTATTTTAGAGATCGAACAAACCCTGTTCTCCGAATTGGTGTCATGGATGCATTCGTACATTTTAGACGTGCAGCAAAATGCACAATTGATTGCCCAATTGGATTGTTTGGGGGCTTTTGCGCATTTGGCACAACACAACAACTATGTGTATCCAGAGCTTGATGCGTCTTTTGATTTAGACATTAAGCAAGGGCGTCACCCAGTGATTGAAAAGCAGTTGCCGTTGGGAGAATCCTATGTGGCAAATGATGTGTTTTTGGATCGAAATACCCAACAAATCATTATGATTACGGGGCCTAATATGTCTGGAAAGTCAGCCATTTTACGGCAAACGGCGTTGATTGTACTCTTGGCGCAAATTGGAAGTTTTGTGCCTGCTCAAAGTGCACGCATTGGCGTAATTGACAAGCTTTTTACGCGGGTAGGGGCGAGTGATAATATTTCTATGGGCGAATCCACCTTTATGGTAGAGATGAATGAAACCGCTTCGATCCTAAACAACGTTTCAGAACGCAGTTTGGTATTGTTGGATGAAATTGGACGTGGGACCAGTACCTACGATGGCATCTCAATTGCATGGGCGATTAGCGAATACTTGCACGAACATCCGTCGCATGCCAAAACCTTATTTGCAACACATTACCACGAGTTAAATGAAATGACCGAAACCTTTGATCGTATTAAAAATTATAATGTATCTGTCAAAGAACTGAAAGACAATGTCTTGTTTTTAAGAACGTTGGTAAAGGGAGGTAGCCACCATAGTTTTGGAATTCATGTGGCAAAGATGGCCGGAATGCCGCCACAGGTTTTACACCGCGCACAACAAATTTTGAAACAGCTAGAGAAATCACATTCGAGTGATGAGCTAACAGCTAAAGTCAAAGATTTAGATGGTGAGATGCAACTGAGTTTTTTCAATTTAGACGATCCCATGTTAGAGGCCTTAAAAACAGATATTGAGGCGATTGATATTGACACCTTAACACCCGTTGAGGCCTTAATGAAATTGAATGAAATCAAACGGATGTTGACCAAAAAGAAAAGCACATAAAAAGTTTAAAAAAACTTTGCTATTCTAAGAATTGTGTTAAATTTGCACCTCTCTATATAATAGTAGAGAAGCGTTCATTACAAAATTGCGAAAGTAGCTCAGGGGTAGAGCATCACCTTGCCAAGGTGGGGGTCGCGAGTTCAAATCTCGTCTTTC
>JGI26082J51739_10000182_pt1 | contig 37320 bp, 31 predicted proteins | sample SaaInl5LU_22_DNA_FD_51739 | JGI IMG/M metagenome (IMG submission 51739)
TTTCAGCTTCAACGCACCTTCCATCGCAATCGGATGATAAATGCCGCGGCCTAAAAATAACGCGTGATGTTTGGTGATGAAATTGACCGCCATTGCCTGAATACGACTTTCAAGCGCTAATACTTTAGTGACTGCCAAGGGTATTTCGCTAAGCGCGCTAATCATTTCTTTTTCATCAAAGCTTGCGGTGTCTTGGATGTGTGCCAAGTTAGCGGTCAACACCAACAGCGCTGCCAATTGTGCTGTAAAGGCCTTCGTAGAGGCAACGCCAATCTCAGCGCCTGCGCGCGTAAGGAAAACCAGGTCGCTGGCTCGTACAATAGCACTGTGATCAACGTTACAAATGGCAAGCCGACTGACAACATTTTCATTATCAGCAATCTTAAGAGCAGCCAGGGTGTCCGCGGTTTCCCCCGACTGGGAAAGGGTGACAATCAATGTTCCTGGCAGCGTGACCGATTTTCGATAGCGATACTCTGACGCCACCTCGACCTGACAGGGGATACCTACCCGCTCTTCGATCCAATGCCGTGCAACTAAGCCCGCATGGTAACTCGTCCCGCAGGCGAGAATTTGTACGGCCTTCACTGTCAAAAAAGTGGCTGCCGCATTGTCCCCAAAGATAGAAGCATCCAGCAAATCAATCGATAATGTATCGTTAAGTCTCGCGGGCTGCTCATGGGTTTCCTTAAGCATATAATGCTCATACTCACCCAGCTCTTCGCTCTCTTGTTCGGGCTGCAAGCGGGTTTTTCGCCGCTCCACTTCGACGCCGTCTCGGTTATAAATCGTATACGTGCCCGCTTCTAAGGTCGCGACGTCACCTTCTTCTAAATAAATGAAGGTGTCCGTCACGGGTCGCAATGCCAAGGTATCGGATCCCGCGAAGGTTTCACCGATGCCACACCTAAAACCAGTGGGCTACCTTCTCGAGCGACAACCACTTGATCGGGGCATTGAGCGTCAATAACTGCCAACGCATAGGCCCCTTCCAATTGTGTCGTTACCCATTGAACGGCTTCAAACAATGTGGCGCCACTGTCGACTTTACGCGCAATAAGGTGAACGATGACCTCGGTATCGGTCTGGGATAAGAACTCTTCGCCCTCCGCCTCAAGGGCTGTACGCAACACCTGATGATTTTCAATGATGCCATTGTGCACAAGCGCAATGCGGTTGGCCGACACGTGGGGATGGGCATTTATTGCGTTGGGTTGGCCGTGTGTCGCCCACCGTGTGTGTGCAATGCCGACGCATCCTTGCATCGGATTGAGACGTAACGCGTCCTCTAAAATGGCCACTTTGCCGCTGTATTTGTGGAGCTGCAGACCGCGATCATTATCAATCATCGCGATTCCCGCAGAATCATAGCCGCGATATTCGAGCCGACGTAAACCCTCGAGCAATATCTCCGACACCTCTCGCTTCGCGGTCGCGGCAACTATTCCACACATGGGCTACTGCTCCTCTTTTGTGGGTTTTTGCCAGCCACTAATATTACGCTGCTTAGCACGACCCACCGCTAGATCGTCGGCAAGTACATCTTTTGTGATCACTGATCCCGCGGCGACAAACCCCCCGTCTAGCAATCGTAACGGGGGCGACAAGGGTACTGTTTGAACCGATGAACACCCCATCGCCTAAGTGCGTCGGGAACTTATTGGCACCGTCGTAGTTACAGGTAATAGTGCCCGCACCAATGTTGCTACCTTCACCCACCGTGGTATCACCGATATACGCCAAATGATTGGCCTTGCTGCCTGCACCCAACGTCGAATTCTTGGTCTCAACAAAATTACCAATGCGCACGGCAGAACCTAAGTCGGTTCCCGGTCGCAGGCGTGCATAGGGCCCGATAAAACAGTCGGTGCCAATGACGGCACGCTCAATATGGGAGAAGGGCTGAATGACCGTATTGGCGCCGATCGCCGCGTCACGAATCACACAGTTAGCGCCGATAGTTACGTTGTCACCGAGCGTGACATCACCCTCTAGCAGGACATTGATATCAATACTGACGCCTTCACCGCAGGTAAGCTCACCGCGAATATCGAGCCGTCGTCGATCAGACACCGCCACGCCGTCGAGCAGAAGTTTCTCAGCCAAACGCTGCTGCAGGATCCTCTCTAACTCCTCGAGCTGTAATCGATTGTTAACACCCANAATCTCTGCTGGATCCTTGCTAACAACGACGTTTACCGTCATTCCATCCTCGCGAGCAATACCCAGCACATCGGGTAGGTAGTATTCAGCTTGCGCGTTTTGGTTGTTAACCCTCGATAACAACGTTGTCAGTAACGACGCGGGAGCGGCTATCACACCCGTATTCACCTCTTGAACCGCTCGCTGCTCTTCGCTGGCATCTTTCTCTTCAACAATTTCCACAAACCGCTGATGAGCATCTCGAATAACGCGACCGTAGCCTGTGGGGTCAGGAATGTGCGCTGCTAGCACGGAGGGCGCATCTGTTGTGCTTGCCAGTAAGTTTCGTAAAGTTTTCGCGCTCATCAGTGGCACGTCACCAAATAAAATCAACACGGTGCTAGCCGGGTCACACTGGGGTAACGCCTGTGCCACCGCATGACCTGTGCCCAATTGATTCTGCTGTTTGTGACATGTAACGTCATCACCCGAAACGGCAGCCGATACTTGCTCCGATCCATGTCCTACAACGACATGGATTTTCGTGGGCGATAAGTTACGCGCGGTGGCCACGACATGTTCGAGCAGAGGCTTTCCTGCGAGTTTGTGCAGGACTTTGGGGATCGCGGAACGCATTCGGGTGCCTTTCCCGGCTGCAAGAATGATTACTTCCAACATGGTTTCACCCAATTTATCGAATATGCAGCCTGCCACACAAACGAAGATTTACAAGACTCGTGTTATTTTGTCGCGAGATTTTTAGACGTTTGTAACAAAAAACCGCCCAAAAGGCGGCTTTTTTCGTGCTGATAGGGCCTTAACCGCGACCAGCTCGATTCTTCAGTTTACGCAGCGCCGCCAATTGGCCGGCGGCCTCGGCAAGCTGCGCCGACGCACGACCATAGTCAAAGTCTCCCGACTGGTTGGTCATAGCATGTTCTGCGTCTCGACGAGCCTCTTCAGCAGCAGCCTCATCAACATCGTGCGCACGAATGGCAGTATCAGCCAAAATAGTCACGATGCCAGGCTGAACCTCAAGAAAACCGCCAGACACGTAGTAAATATTTTCTTCGCCAGATTGCGTTACCACGCGAACAGGCCCGGGCACTAATGAGGTAAGTAGCGGGGCGTGACCATAATTCACGCCTAGTTCACCCTCACCACCTGTTGCCACAAGCAGCTCTACTAAGCCGGAAAAAATTTCCTCTTCTGCGCTCACAATATCGCAGTGAATTGTCATTGCCATAATGCTGGCCTCGTTAACCGACTACTACAGATTCTTGGCTTTTTCGACAGCTTCATCGATGCTGCCAACCATGTAGAAAGCTTGTTCAGGCAGGTCATCATACTCACCCGCCAGAATACCCTTAAAGCCTGCAATCGTATCTTTGAGTGACACATACTTACCGGGCGATCCGGTAAATACTTCAGCTACGTGGAACGGTTGCGACAGGAATCGCTCGATCTTACGCGCTCGGGATACGGTTTGCTTGTCATCTTCAGACAGCTCATCCATACCAAGAATCGCAATAATGTCCTTAAGCTCTTTATAACGCTGCAATACGGTTTGTACGCCACGCGCTACATCGTAATGCTCACTACCAATGATCAAAGGATCGAGCTGGCGTGACGTAGAGTCAAGCGGATCAACCGCTGGATAAATACCCTTCGCTGCAATATCTCGACTCAATACAACTGTCGAGTCTAAGTGCGCAAAGGTCGTCGCAGGAGACGGGTCAGTCAAGTCATCCGCCGGTACATATACCGCCTGAATTGAAGTAATTGAGCCTGTCTTAGTTGAAGTAATGCGCTCCTGGAGTACGCCCATCTCTTCCGCAAGTGTGGGCTGATAACCTACCGCTGAAGGCATACGACCCAGTAGTGCTGATACTTCCGTTCCCGCAAGGGTGTAGCGGTAAATGTTATCAACGAACAAGAGAACATCACGACCTTCGTCACGGAATTTCTCAGCCATCGTCAAACCAGTTAACGCGACGCGCAAGCGGTTTCCGGGCGGCTCGTTCATCTGGCCGTAAACCATCGCAACTTTAGAGTTTGAGAAATTCTCAACATCAACGACCTTTGACTCCTGCATTTCGTAGTAGAAGTCATTACCTTCACGAGTCCGCTCACCAACACCGGCGAAAACNGACAGACCGCTGTGCTCAGTCGCAATATTGTTGATCAACTCCATCATGTTGACGGTTTTACCAACGCCCGCACCACCAAAGAGGCCAACCTTACCGCCTTTGGCGAAAGGACAGACCAGGTCGATAACCTTAATACCGGTTTCTAACAGGTCGTCAGAGGCTGATAGCTCTTCATAGCTTGGTGCCTTGCGGTGAATGGCNGCACGCTCTTTCTCACCAATTGGCCCGCACTCGTCGATCGGATTGCCGAGCACGTCCATGATGCGACCAAGTGTCTCAATACCGACGGGAACCGAAATAGGTGCGCCGGTGTTTTCAACCGCCAAACCGCGGCTTACNCCTTCNGAAGANCCCATGGCAATTGCNCGAACAACGCCATCGCCCAACTGCTGCTGAACCTCTAGGGTTAAGCCTTTCTCAGGCACCATCAGTGCATCGTATACTTNAGGNACACTGTCACGTGGAAACTCCACGTCAATNACTGCACCAATAATTTGTACGATTCGTCCGCTGCTCATGTTCGGATCCTCTATATAGCAAAATTCAGTTCTAGCTGCCCAAGAAGTAAGCCTCNGGCAGAGATGTTTAATAGTTTGCGACCTAGCTTACAGCCGCTGCACCACTAACGATCTCAGACAACTCCTGAGTAATCGCGGCCTGGCGCGCTTTGTTATAAATCAACTGTAAATCATCGATAAGGTCGCCGGCGTTATCAGTGGCATTCTTCATAGCCAACATTCGTGCCGCTTGTTCACAGGCGCCATTTTCAACAACCGATTGGTACACCTGTGACTCAATGTAGCGCGTCAACAGGCCTTCTAATAACTCTCTCGCATCGGGCTCGTAAATGTAATCCCAGTGGTGTTGCATCTCGTCGGAAGCCTCTGCTTGTAGCGGAAGCAACTGTTCTACCGTCGGAGATTGAGTCATGGTATTCACAAACTCGTTGCTGACGAGAAACAGCCGATCAATCTTGCCGCCCTCGTAAGCGTCGAGCATAGCCTTAACGCCACCAATTAGATCGGCCACGGCGGGCGCTTCCCCTAGATCACGAATAGCCGCGACCACATTACCGCCATAACTATTGAAAAACGCTATGGCTTTAGCACCAACAAGGCTGAGGTCAATCTCCACACCCTGCTCGTTCCACTCCTTCATTGACTTGATAGCTGCCTTGAACAAGTTAACGTTCAAGCCTCCACACAAGCCTCGATCGGTGGACACAATGATGTAGCCGACGCGCTTTACTTCACGGGTTTGCATGTACATGTGCTGATATTCAGGTGCGGCATTTGCAATGTGGCCCACAACCGAACGCATGCGGCGGGCATAAGGTTTGCCCAGCTGCATACGGTCCTGCGCTTTTCGCATCTTGGACGCAGCCACCATTTCCATGGCGCTTGTGATCTTCTGCGTGCTTTGAATGCTCGAGATCTTCGTCCGTATTTCTTTTCCGGCTGCCATTTACTGGTCCTCGGGCTCTACCAAGTCTGTGTTGACTTGAACGTCTCAATCGCAGACTTAAATGTGTTCGCGATGTCGTCGTTATAATCGCCACTCTCAACGATTTGGCTCATGAGTTCACCGTGCTCCGCATGGACATAAGACAGCAGCGCGGCTTCAAANTCGCCAATNTTAGCGACGTCGATATCCTTCAAGTGGCCCTCGTTAGCNGCGTAAAGCAGCAGGCCCATTTCGGCGATACTCTGTGGCGAGTACTGCTTCTGTTTCATCAGCTCGGTAACACGCTCACCGTGATCAAGCTGTGCTTTCGTGGCGTCATCCAAATCCGAGGCGAACTGTGAAAAGGCTGCCAATTCGCGGTATTGCGCGAGTGCGGTACGAATACCACCCGACAACTTCTTCATAATCTTGGTCTGTGCGGCGCCACCTACTCGAGATACCGAAATACCCGCATTCATCGCAGGACGTACGCCCGCGTTGAACATATCGGCTTCCAAGAAGATCTGTCCATCCGTAATAGAAATGACGTTCGTCGGTACAAAAGCAGAGACGTCGCCGGCTTGCGTTTCAATCACTGGCAATGCCGTCAATGAACCTGTCTGACCTTTAACTTCGCCGTTAGTGAAGTCTTCGACATACTTCGCATTCACGCGAGCAGCGCGCTCGAGCAACCGTGAGTGCAAATAGAAAACGTCACCAGGATACGCTTCACGACCGGGCGGACGACGGAGCAACAATGAGATCTGTCGGTAAGCCCACGCCTGCTTGGTTAAATCATCATAAATGATCAATGCGTCTTGGCCACGATCCCGATAATACTCACCCATTGAACACCCGGCAAAAGGTGCCAGAAACTGCATAGCAGCGGGGTCAGACGCGGTTGCTGCAACTACAATCGTGTGGTCCATAGCGCCATGCTCTTCGAGCTTGCGAACAACCGCAGCGACGGAAGATGCTTTTTGACCAATGGCAACGTAAATACACTTAATGCCCGAGCCTTTTTGGTTAATGATCGCGTCAACTGCAATAGCAGACTTACCAATTTGACGGTCACCAATGATGAGCTCTCGCTGACCACGGCCGATTGGCACCATGGCATCAACCGCTTTCAAGCCAATTTGTACAGGCTGATCAACCGATTGCCGCGCGATTACGCCGGGAGCGACCTTTTCAAGGGCGTCGGTCATCTTCGCGTTCACGGGGCCTTTGCCGTCGATAGGGTTACCTAGTGCGTCGACGACGCGACCGAGTAACTCGGGGCCCACAGGGACCTCTAGAATACGGCCGGTACAGCGACAACTTTGACCTTCCGCAAGCGTCTTGTAATCACCCAAAATAACGGCGCCGACGGAGTCACGCTCTAGGTTAAGCGCCATACCGTAAATGCCGCCTTCAAATTCAATCATCTCGCCGTACATAACTTCTGCAAGACCGTGAATACGAATAATGCCGTCGGTAACCGATACTACGGTTCCTTCGTTACGACCTTCGCTCGACACATCAAGCTGATCGATGCGCGACTTAATAATTTCGCTAATTTCTGATGGATTCAGCTGCTGCATGCTCTGTTCCTCAATCCTAAATGCTAGGAGTTCAATGCTTCGGCGAGCTTATTCAGCCTACCGCGCACTGAGCCATCGATCACTAGATCTCCGGCCCGAATTAAAACGCCACCTAGAAGGTTTTCATCAGTAGAAGTAGAGACCTTCACTTCGCGTTCGAGTTTTTTCCCTAATGCCTCAGCAAGCTTAGTAGTCATGGCATCACTCAAGTCAAATGCAGAGACAACTTCCACCTCTACAGACTTCTCTTGATTGGCCTTGAATAGCTCAAACTGAGACGAAATTTCTGGCAGTAAAGCCAGACGCTTGTTAGCAGCGAGAATCGAAATAAAATTCTTCACCTCGACTCCCAACACGTCGCCGCAAACATCGACCAATGTTTGTGCTCGCTGTTCATTAGTCAGCGACGGGTTAGTTAACACTGCTGCCATCGCGACGTCAGCTGTCACTGCGGCGGCGGTGAGCAGCTGCTCGGACCACTGCGGCAACGCACCGTGCTCGCGGGCATAGGCAAACGCTGCTTTCGCATAGGGCCGTGCTAATGTACTTAATTCAGCCATAGCTCCCTCGCGTTACAGCTCTGATGCCAGCTTCTCTACCAAATCAGCATGAGCTGATTGGTCGATCGCCGCACCCAGAACTTTCTCCGCACCGGCCAGAGATAACGCGGCAACTTGCCCACGTAACTGCTCACGCGCTCGATTGCTTTCTTGAGCAATTTCCGCATGAGCTGCCGCTTTGACACGGTCAGCTTCAACGATAGCCGCGTTCTTAGCTTCTTCAACCAACTGATTACCGCGCTTGTTGGCCGCATCAACAATGCTCGACGCCTCTTCCTTGGCTTCTTTAAGACGTTCTACCGCCTTCTGTTGGGCCAATTCAAGGTCGTGACTCGCACGATCGGCTGCTGCCAGTCCATCGGCAATCTTTTGCTCGCGCTCTGCCATAGCCGCAATAATGGGCGGCCAAACATACTTCATGCAGAACACAACGAAACAGATAAACGCAATCATCTGCCCGATAAGCGTAAGATTTATATTCACGCTCTTCTCCTCACAGGTTGTTGGAATCGCTCACGAGCAGCGACTCCGTTCACGTTTGTCTCTATTAACCTGCAACAACGAAGATCAGGTACATAGCAATACCAACACCAATAATTGGAATCGCATCAACAAGACCTGCGCCCAGGAAGAAAGTAACCTGTAGCTTAGGNGCCAATTCTGGCTGGCGTGCTGAACCTTCNATGAGCTTACCGCCCAAAAGGCCAACACCAATAGCGGCACCTAGACCACCAAGACCCATCATNAGGGCAGCAGCGACGTAGATTAATTCAGGCATGTTTTTCTCCTAGTATGTGTAAATGTTTAAGTAAATCAGTGATCTTCGTGAGCCATGCTTANATAAACAATGGTCAAGACCATAAAAATGAACGCTTGTAGCGTGATGACCAAAATATGGAAAATGGCCCAACCGATTTGCAGTAAGCCTGCAGGTAACATCCATGCAATTCCTGCACTAAACAGCGCTGCAATCAAAATAAAGATCATCTCGCCTGCGTACATATTGCCGAACAGACGCAAACCCAGCGAAAAGGGTTTGGCTAGCAACCCAACCACTTCCATGAAAAGGTTCACCGGAATAAATAAAACATGGTTAAACGGGTTCATTGTTAATTCTTTAACAAAGCCGAAGCCCTTAACTTTAATTGAGTAATACAACATGAGAATAAAGATCCCCAAAGCCATACCCATCGTGATGTTTGGGTCGGTTGAAGGCACGATCTTTTGGTAGGGCACACCTAACAGTTCGAGGGAGTGGGGGATGAGGTCAACAGGAATAATATCCATGAGGTTCATCAAAAACACCCAAACAAAAATGGTAAGCGCTAGGGGCGCTATGAGTTTGTTGCGTCCATGGAAGGTGTCCTTAACAGTACCGTCAACGAACTCTACAACCATTTCTGCCAAGCTAACCATACCACTGGGAACGCCCGTCTCTGCCTTCTTAGCAACAGACCGGAAAAACCAACAAAAAATCAAACCAAGCCCTACAGACCAAAGCATGGAGTCGACGTGNATAGCATTAAACCCCATGGCCGCCGCTTCGGCGCCACCGTGAGCCATAGTCCACTGACCGCCTTCACCAATAATCTCACCGTTACCGCGATCAAAACCTGCTGGCAACTTNCCATAGGTTAAGTTGGTAAGGTGATGGACAATATAGTCCGATATTGTTTGCTCGCTTCCGCTTGCTGCCATGTGTCCAATATCCTAATTCAATCAATCTACAGAGCGCTGTTGCAATCCAATCATACACAGTGCCGCCGCTACTATAGCGGTCGCTGTTCCAACCAAAGTCGCAACTGGATTCGCTGTGGGTACTATTACAAACCAAACGGCAAAGCCGGCACCGCTAATCGCTAATTTTCCCAGCGCTAACATACCCGCCTGAGAACCGGCTGTTGGTCCTGTGCTGCGAACAACGAACCAGAGCTGTGGTAGCAAGGCGATCAAGCCACCAACAATAAAATCGATACCTGGTCGCACATCGCTGACCAACGCAATCAAGATGGCTATACCCACAACGGTTGCCAACGCAGCAGCCTGAGTCACTAATATGTTGCGACGGACACTAGCCCATGGGCTGTGAGGGCTACTTTGTTCCCGCATAACTGCCACCGAGCCGGATACCCACAAACTTAGCGGGCGCGAGTGTAGGCGAAATACTATTCAACTTCAACTGACTTACGCTAACGAATACGTCTCAATATGCCGTCTAGTTCATCAAGACTGCTGTAATTGATAACTAATTTACCGCGGCCCGCCTTCGCATGGTTGATTGACACCGCCGCACCTAACTTTCCAGAAAGGTCTCGTTCTAGTTTGGTAATATTTGGGTCTGTGCTGGTGGACGCTACTTCGCCTGCACTTGGACCCGCTAACGTCGATTTGACGAGTGCCTCTGTCTGCCGAACCGATAGTTTTCCGCTGACGACTTGCCGAGCAGCTTTCAACTGGCTGGGTCCTTCTAGTGCCAACAACACCTTTGCATGCCCAGTATCAAGCTGAGATGTCTCAATTAAATGCCGAACATCGGGCTCTAATGATAACAAACGCAATAGATTAGCAATGACAGAACGCGATTTTCCCACTCGCTCTGCGACTTGCTGTTGGCTCAGCTCAAACTCTACTTGTAAACGCTTTAGCGCTACCGCCTCTTCAATGGCATTTAGGTTTTCCCGTTGAATATTTTCGATAAGTGCCATTGCGATGGCAGACTCATCAGATACTTCCCTTACGATAGCGGGGATTCTATCGATGCCCGCCAGTTGACTGGCGCGCCAGCGTCTTTCGCCGGCAATTATTTCCCATTTGTCAGTAGAGATAGCCCGAACGACAATAGGTTGCATAACACCATCGGTACGAATACTGCTCGCCAACTCAGCCAAGGCCGCTTTCTCGAACTCACGTCGCGGCTGGTATTTTCCACGTTGGAGGTGTTCAAGAGGGATAAAGACCAAGCCTTCTTTCAAAGACTTGCGGCGTCGATGCCGTTTCCACGGCTGGCGTCGTGTTTGTTACCGGCAATTCTGCTTTGGAGATACCGATAAGTAGATCGAGATCTTTAGCCAGTCTTTTTTTACGTGTGGACACTCTGACTCCTTTTACGCCTAATCAGTAGATCAGCGGGCTGTCTGACGCTTAACAAATTCCCCGGCCAATGCTGCGTAAGCTCGTGCTCCTGTTGAATAACGGTCGTAGAAAAGTGCTGGTTGGCCATGGCTTGGCGCCTCAGCTAGACGGATATTCCGAGGTATAACGGTACGATACACCAGATCGCCAAAATGTTTATGTAATTGCGCAGATACTTCGCCGGTAAGTGAGTTACGCGGGTCATACATTGTGCGCAAAATTCCCTCTACCGCCAATTTGGTATTAATAGTTTCAGCCACACGTCGAACAGTATTCAACAGCGCAGATAACCCCTCTAACGCAAAATACTCACATTGCATTGTGATTAATACAGAGTCTGCGGCGACCAGCGCGTTAACTGTGAGCATGCTCAATGAAGGTGGGCAATCGATAATAACAAAATCGTACTGGAAACCCGTCGCCAAAGCATTCTGCAGCTGCTTTTCTCGATCGGGCATCTCTAATAANTGTACTTCAGCNGCGGTTAAGTCTCGATTCGCGGGCACAATGTGATAGCCATTCTCAGCGGCTGGAACAGCCACCTTATTAAGCGGTGCGCGCTCAACCAGAAGCTCGTAACTACTGAATTCAACAGAGTGTTTATCGACGCCCGATGNCATGGTCGCATTGCCCTGAGGATCAAGATCAACTAACAATATTGATCGCCCCATTGCGGCGAGACTGGCCGCCAAATTTACGCTTGTTGTCGTTTTCCCCACACCACCCTTTTGATTAGCGACAGCGATTGTTTTCATGGCGAGTCCTTTATTAATTTCACTTCTACAACCGATCGCGATTCGTTGAGCCCGGGTATAGCGAGCTCATGTATTGCGGTCACCGAGAAGCGATCATGCGTCGCTTTCTTCATATCAGTAATCTCACTGCCAACCGTCGCTGCTTTCATAGCAAAAAAACTACCACCAGGAGAAAGTAAGTGCTCACAAACTTGTACCATATCTGCCAGTGAAGCAAACGCGCGTGAAACTACTGCATCGTAAAGTTCTGTCGGCTGGTATTGCTCGACACGAGACTCAACGATCGTGAGATTACTTAAACCTAGCTGCATTTTTGCTTGGAATAAAAATCGCGTTTTTTTGCCATTACTGTCTAACAATGCAATCGGTGTGTCGGGGCGCATAATGGCTAACGGAATACCCGGCAGCCCCGCACCGGTACCCACATCAATACCACGATGCGCTCTCAACAAAGGTAAGACAGCCAAGCTATCTAGAAGATGCCGAATTATCCAGTTGTCACGTCCCCGAATGGCTGTGAGATTGTACGCTTTGTTCCAGCGATCCATTAGATCAAGGTAAGCCAACAATCGATCAATTTGAGCGGTGGTGTAGGGAATAGACATGGTTTGCATTCCCAGCTCAAGAATCGTTCGCTCCTGATCAACCATTAGCAACGCGACGAGTTCGCTCGCGCTTTTTTAAGTGCACTAACAAAAGAGACAGAGCAGCAGGAGTGACACCTGAAATACGGCCTGCTCGCGCGATGGTTGCGGGTCGAGCTGCTTCTAGTTTTTGACGTATCTCATTGGACAATCCATCGACGGCAGCATAATTAACATCTATCGGAATAGCTGTTGCTTCTTGACGATGCAAACGATCAACTTCATCTTGCTGTCGCTCAATATAACCTGCGTATTTTATTTGTGTGCTCACCTGCTCAGCAACATGCGAGTCGTCCACATCAGTATCACCAGCCAGTTTCGCAACATCAGAGTAGTTGAGCTCTGGTCGTCTTAGCAAATCCGCTAAGGAATACTCACGTGTTAATGGCTTAGTTAATTTCNGGGCCAACCCTTGTGCCGACTCACTTTGAGGCTGTAAATACGTTCGTTCAAGACGTTCAACTTCGCGATCAATAGCATCACGTCGCTGCTCAAACTGCGCCCAGCGTTGATCAGATATTAATCCCATATCTCGCGCTTTAGCCGTTAAACGAAGATCGGCGTTATCTTCGCGGAGCAGTAATCGATATTCAGCGCGCGATGTAAACATTCGNTAGGGCTCTTGAGTACCCAGAGTCACTAAATCGTCAACTAAGACACCAATATAAGCTTCGTCTCGGCGAGGCTCCCAGGCAGCTTCGTCGCGGCTTAATCGAGCAGCATTTAGGCCCGCNAGAAGACCTTGGGCCCCAGCCTCTTCATATCCCGTTGTGCCATTAATCTGTCCCGCAAAGAACAAACCATTGATCGAACGGGTTTCTAACGAATGCTTTAAATCTCTTGGGTCAAAATAATCGTACTCAATAGCATAACCGGGACGCGTAATATGCGCCTTTTCAAGTCCGACGATTGAGTGAACCAACGATAACTGCACATCAAACGGTAAGCTTGTTGATATCCCGTTAGGATAAAGCTCTGTCGTTGTTAGGCCCTCAGGCTCAATAAATATTTGGTGAGATAATTTATCAGAAAAACGATGAATCTTGTCTTCAATGCTCGGGCAATAACGGGGCCCAGTGCCTTCTATAACACCGCTGAATAAAGGCGAACGATCTAGACCATCTCTAATAATATCGTGCGTTTGCTCATTGGTATGAGTAATCCAGCAACAACGTTGCTCGGGATGTGTTGTGGGAGAGCCATGCAGTGACATCACTGGACGGGGCTCATCGCCCCATTGTTCAGCCATAACTGAAAAATCAACAGAACGAGCATCAATGCGGGGTGGAGTGCCTGTTTTTAAGCGATCGGTGCGAGGACAAATTTCTCGTAATCGATCGGCCAAACCGATGGCTGCAGGATCACCTGCTCGTCCACCTTCAGTATTCTCCAACCCAACATGAATTTTACCCCGCAAGAAAGTGCCCGCGGTAAGTACAACTGTCGTTGATCTAAAGTTTAACCCTGTTTTAGTGCGCGCCCCGGTAACGCGCTCACCTTCAATCAGGACGTCTTCAACAGAGTCTTGGAAAATATCTAAACCTGGCTGGTTTAACAGTATTTGCCTGATTGCATTGCGGTAAAGCACTCTATCAGCTTGAGCGCGTGTTGCTCTTACTGCAGGCCCTTTGCGTGCGTTAAGCACACGAAACTGAATGCCTGCCTGATCGGTAGCTTGCGCCATAGCGCCGCCCATTGCATCAATTTCACGCACTAAGTGGCTCTTACCAATACCACCTATTGCGGGGTTACACGACATCTGTCCGAGCGTATCTATCGAGTGTGTGAGTAATAACGTGCGCGCACCCGAGCGCGCTGAGGCCAGTGCTGCCTCAGTCCCAGCATGACCGCCACCAATAACGATGACGTCGTAATGACAAGGGTATTCACTCATATTTCTGTTACCCAAAAACTATGGGTCAAATTCGGTCGGCTAGTATAAGTCTAAGCGCTGCAGTGGCAAACAGTACTTTGACAGGCGAAAGGGGGTGTTTCAGATCTGCTTACGTATCTTTATTGGCTATTTAATTCAGTTACTAAATATAAATTTATATTTCTTTAAGTAAGTTAGATATATAGATGTAGTTATTGTTAGAGGCCATAAATAAAGTGGATAACCGTTTTAACGGTAGCCATTGCATCAGTTTTGCTCTGTAGAAGTGTCCTGATAACTAATAAACAGTCGCTGTATTGCGCAGTGATGATTTGTGGTTAAGTCGATTATTGTCCTCTGTGATATCTATCCACAGAAAACCCCACACGCTTTTACGCTGTGTTGTGCACAGCGTTTATTCTATTGTTGAGTAGTTAACGCTTTGCAACGTAAACAAGAAAGCAAGTCGCTGAAAACGTCTGTGTAAGTTGTTAATTAGGGGGATAACCCGCATCAATTCATTGTATGAGCTGTGAATAAGGTCTGTATTGGCGCGCAGAGGCCGAGCGTTACTTTCCTATACAAAATGAACTAAAGATTTCTCCTAGAAGATCATCATTAGACATTTTTCCAGTAATTGCGCCAAGATAGTTGTGGGCGAGGCGCAAATCTTCCGCGAGTAGCTCGCCAGCCCCAGACGATAGAAACTGATCTTGAGCGGTTTCTAATAGTTCGATGGCTTGATTAAGTGCTTTGATATGACGTTCGCGGGCGCTGAAAAGGGTTTCTCCAGGTGACTTCAATCCTAACGCGTCGATTAATACGGCTTTTAAGGTATCTACACCTTCGCCGGTTTGTACGGAAATACCTACGACGGGAGAGTCGATATGATCAGAGTGCTCCCCTTTATTGATTACGCCAGGTGTTCGCCCACTGAGGTCTATTTTTGTTAAGACTTTAATGCAGTGACCCGTTAAGTCGAGCGTGTCAGTACTAACGATGTCTGTATCATCGATAAGATGAAGCGTTATGTCGGCCTGTGTAATGGCTTGTCTTGCACGTCTGACTCCCTCTTTCTCTATAACATCATCGGTTTCACGCAGACCTGCGGTATCAGTTAGGTAAATTGGTACACCGTCAATATTGATGTGTTCCTTAACAACGTCGCGCGTGGTGCCGGGTTGATCTGTCACGATAGCGATGGCGTCACCCGCGAGGTAGTTCATAAGGCTGCTTTTGCCCGCATTGGGTTTTCCGGCGAGAACAACNGTAGCGCCAGTGCGGTAAATCGCACCTTGCGCAGCGGCACTACACAGGGCGTGGGCATCTTCAAGCAACGTTGCTAACTGGTGAGCTACCTTACCTTCTGAAAGAAAATCTATTTCCTCTTCCGGAAAGTCAATGGCCGCCTCAACGTACATTCGCAGTGCAACCATTTGTCGAGCTATACCGTTTATATGTTCTGAAAATTTACCTTGTAAAGATGCTTGCGCTTGTCGAGCTGCGCTCTCTGTTTGTGCGTTAATAAGGTCAGCGATGGCTTCGGCTTGAACGAGATCNAGTTTCTCATTCAAAAACGCGCGTTCTGAGAACTCGCCAGCCCGTGCTTCTCGAGCACCAAGTTCTAAACACCGCCTCAAAATCATGCTCAGTATTAATTGCCCCCCATGACCGTGTAGTTCCACCACATCTTCACCGGTAAACGAGTGAGGGTTGGGAAAGTAGAGGATTAGGCCACTATCTATCGCGGCACCATCTTTGGCATAGAACTGTGTATAGGCGGCNTATCGAGGAGTAAGGACGGGTAAGTTACTAACGGTTTGNCCGATTGATAGCGCGTTAACNCCTGACAGGCGAATAATACCCACACCGCCACTCCCAGACGGAGTGGCGATTGCTGCGATCGTGTCGGTATCCAAGCTTGTGGTTACGTCGCTCATAGACTCAGGTAGTTGTTCTTTAGTGCTTGAGCCCTTCTCTATCGATGGCGCGGGTAATAATAAATTGTTGAGTCATCGATAGCAGGTTGTTAACGACCCAATACAACACAAGACCCGCAGGGAACCAGAGGAAGAAAAAGGTGAAGATAACGGGAAGCCACTGCATAATTTTTGCTTGCATAGGATCGGGTGGCGGTGGATTCAGTTTTTGCATAAANAACATTGATGCACCCATCATCAATGGCAACACGAAATAAGGATCCATTACTGATAGATCGTTAATCCACAGAGCAAAGGGTGCTTGCCTTAATTCAACCGACTCCATTAGCACCCAGTAAAGGGCAATAAACACGGGCATTTGAATCAAAATGGGTAGGCAGCCTCCCATTGGGTTAATCTTTTCTTTTTTGTACAGCTCCATCATTGCTTGGGACTGTTTTTGCTTATCGTCGGCGTATTCCTCTCGGATGCTTTGCATTTTCGGCTGTACTTTGCGCATTTTAGCCATCGATCGATAGCTAGCAGCGGAGAGCTTAAAGAACGCCCCTTTNACAAAGACGGTCAACAATATAATCGCAACACCCCAGTTCCCAACAAAGGATTGAATTTTTGTTAGTAGCCAGAATAAAGGCTGTGCAATCCACCAAAGCCAACCATAGTCGACGGTCAGCTCAAGGTGTGGAGATATCTCTGCAAGCGTGTATTGGTCTTTTGGACCAACATAAAGATTCATTGAATAACTACCCGTTTGGCCTGGATCAACGATAACGGGTGAGCTAGTAAAGCCGGCAATGTTAAACCCAGCTTGTGTTTGCCGCGTTGAATAGGCGTGGCTTTGATTTGCGTCGGGTATCCAAGCACTTAAAAAATAGTGTTGCATCATGGCGATCCAACCGCCTTGATAGGTGTTTTTCCATGGCTCGTCTGCGATATCAGCGAAGCTGAACTTTTTAAACCGATCATCCGTGGTTGTTGTTGCAGCACCTAAAAATGGCTGCATACCAAAGCCGCTTGTGTCCGCTGCGGGTGGCAATGTGCTGTCNCGCTTTAATTGTGCAAAGGGGACCGCGTCCCAGCGTGCGTTGCCGTTGTTTGTGATCTCGTAACTAATGTCTACAAGGTAGCTATTGGCAGCAAAAGTAAAGGTTTTAGTGACTTCAACGGCCTTTTGGGTATCGATAGTGGTTAGTGTCACTGAAAGAGGCTGATTACCTACCTGCAGATATTCCGTTTGATCGCTGCGATAAATTGCGCGCTCCGGAGTATCGATGCCGTCACGGCCGACGAAACCGCTTTGGGCGACGTAGGTTCTTGTGTTGTTTTTTTCGAGAATAACAAATGGAACGTCTGGATTGTCGATATTGTCTGGAAAACGTGGCAGGCCCGCTTCAACAATATCACCGCCCACTAAGTCTATAACCAATTGTAGTGTGTTAGTGGTCACTGTTATGAGTGATGAAGCATTGTCTTGCAGCGGCACAGGTTCATTACTTTGAATGATCCCTGTGACGTCGGGCAACTCGTCAGTATCAGCTAGTGCTTGTTGTTCGAGCGCTACCGTATCTAAAGGAATGGAGTTATCGCTTTGTGGTTGAGCTAAACGCACGCGGTCTTCGACTTGGGAATTCTCCGCTCTAAAAGCAGTCCATTCTCCGAGGAGTATAATTGCGAGGGCTGCGCTTGCAGCAATTAACAGGTAACGCTGAATATCCATAAAAAATCATTCTAGTGTTGGTGATAGTAAGTGTGGCTCAGCTCTTTGGCACCGGATCATACCCGCCTTCATGCCAAGGATGACACCGTCCAATGCGTTTTACGCCCATCCAAGTCCCTTTTATTGGGCCGAAACGCTCGATAGCCTCTTCTGTGTAGCGCGAACACGTTGGCTCAAAACGGCAAGACCGGCCAACCCAAGGGCTCAATATAAGCCTGTATAACTTAATTAATCCGATTAAAAATCGCTGTAAGCCTACGTTAATATAGTCAATGGCTCTATTCATGGCGTAGCGGCGCCGGCGTTAGGTTCTAGTTTCTTCCAGAGGCCGTGCAGTTGTGTGCGTATATCGTGATTGCTCAATTCATGAAGATTACGGCGAGCCAAGAAAACCAGATCGTAAGGTGCGCTCGGAGGATGACAACGAAAATGCTCCCGCACTAGACGTTTAATACGATTGCGTTCAACGGCTAACTTAACATTTTTCTTAGCAATAACTAGCCCAATACGAGAATGGCTTTGTTCAGAGGGAAGGGCAAGCAAAAGGGCGTACCGATTGGACGCCCTTTTTGTGTTGCAGTCAAAAACTTGACTGAAATCTTTTTTAGATAGCAGTCGCGACTGTCTGGGGAACGACTGACTGACGGTTTGCAAGGTCCTTGCCAAGGTCAGCTTCAGTCACGCGCGACAGCAGGACATCAGTTCTCAGGCTGAGAGCTGGCGTCGACCGCGAGCACGACGACGAGCAATAACCTTNCGGCCGCCTTTAGTTGCCATGCGTGCACGAAAACCGTGGGTACGCTTACGTTTTAATACACTGGGTTGGAAAGTACGCTTCATGATGACAACCTGTTAAATCGATAAACAAAGGGGCGCGGAGTATAGTGACTCGCGGCCAGCCTGACAAGGGGCTGGCCGCCATAAATTAAATTATCACAAAGACGAAAAAAAAACCGCATGTTAGTAACCACTTGCACGGATAGCCCCAATAAAAAATCTTTTCGTTGTGCGGCGATCACAAAGTTTATTATTTATTAGCCGGTTACGCAAAAGATATAAACAGGTTATGCACAGCTGTTAATAATTAGGCCCTTGCGCGGAGTTTTATCTTGGTTTAGGAGGGTGAGAATCTCGTAAGCCAATGAAAAGTATGAATAAAAAAAATTTTGAATTATTTTGTTATTTGTGGATAACTACGCACTCAAATAACAACAAGTTTATCCCCTTTGTCTGAAAGAGGGTTTAGAACAAACCGGAGACTGTCTTAAAGTGACCATCGAAGCAATTCCCTCTGATGCCTGGCAATACTGCTTAACCCGCCTGCGTGGAGACGTCCCACTGCAGCAATTTAATACATGGATACGCCCTTTGAGCGTGGCGAGCACTGATGACGGTCTTGTTTTAGCCGCACCCAACCGCTTTATTCGTGATTTCGTCGATAATAAGTATGGCGAGCTAATAGATGGCTTTTTTCGAGAAACCGCAGGCGATAACACGCAATCAGTAACCATCGTGGTTGGTGACAGCGGAGAAACGACACCCACTCTCGCAACACCTGCTTCCGCAACAACAGTAGCGCGCGGCGATTTCGGTGCTGGTAGTTCGCCTGTGATTGCAGATATTCCTGATATCGCGGCCAGGGCCCGCCAACATATTCAACAACCTGCAACCTCGCCAGTGACGAGCAAGTCACTCGTAAAGCCCCCGACAAGACTGGCATCGTCGCCGGTTCCCGCTCATCAAAGCAGCTTGGTAGAAGGCTACACTTTTCAGAGTTTCGTTGAAGGCAAAAGCAATCAGTTAGCGTTGGCGGCAGCGCAGCAAGTCGCTGAGCACCCTGGGGACTCGTATAACCCACTGTTTCTTTACGGCGGCGTTGGTTTAGGTAAGACCCACTTAATGCATGCTGTCGGTAATGCGATGTTGGCGAAAAACCCACAAGCAAAAATCGTTTACCTCCACTCTGAACGCTTTGTTGCTGACATGGTTAAAGCGCTGCAGCTCAACGCTATCAGTGATTTTAAGCGCTATTACCGCTCCGTCGATGCCCTCTTGATTGATGATATTCAATTCTTTGCGAACAAAGATCGATCTCAAGAAGAGTTTTTTCATACGTTTAACGCCTTGCTCGAGGGTGGTCAGCAGATGATTCTGACGTGCGACCGATATCCGAAAGAGATCGATGGCTTAGAAGAGCGACTTAAGTCGCGGTTCGGCTGGGGCTTAACGGTTGCGGTAGAGCCCCCCGAGCTGGAGACGCGGGTCGCTATTTTGATGAAAAAAGCTGAGCAGTCGAATATAGACTTATCGCCTGAGGCGGCGTTTTTTATTGCGCAACGGATCCGATCTAACGTTCGAGAGCTAGAGGGTGCGTTAAAACGAGTCATCGCAAGCGCTCATTTCACTGGCCGCCCGTTCGATATAGACTTGATTAAAGACAGCCTTAAAGACCTTTTGGCGTTGCAGGATAGGCAAATAAGTCTTGATAACATGAAAAAAATTGTGGCTGAATACTATAAAATAAAGGTTGCCGATTTAATGTCGAAACGACGGAGCCGATCTATTGCTCGTCCTCGGCAGGTTGCCATGGCTCTTGCCAAAGAACTAACAAACCATAGTTTGCCTGAAATTGGTGATAGTTTTGGTGGCAGAGACCACACGACAGTTCTGCACGCATGTCGTAAGATTAAGGAGCTGCGCGAAACGAATTCGGATATTCGCGAAGACTACAAGAATTTATTGCGCTCGCTAACGACCTAAGGTGCTTAGGAAGGGTGGTGCAGCCGTCTGGCCAGGAGCAACTTGAACCATGAAATTTAGCATTTCTCGAGACGCATTAATTAAGCCCCTCAATTTAGTCGCGGGCGTTGTTGAGCGTCGACAAACATTACCTATCCTGTCCAATGTTTTGTTGAGTCTTGAGGGCGATCAGCTTTCCCTAACAGGAACAGACCTCGAAGTAGAGCTTGTAGGAAGAGTTACTTTGGCGGCATCTGGCGTTGATGGCGATATTACTGTTCCTGCCAGAAAGCTGGTTGATATCTGCAAATCACTTCCGGACGGTTCCGATATAGAATTCAGTGTAGAGGCTGGGAAAGCCACTGTTAAAGCGGGTCGTAGCCGATTCACTCTATCGACCTTGCCTGCCTCTGAATTTCCATCTGTTGAAGAGGCGCAGGGCGAACTATCTCTCGAATTGCCGCAAAAAATGGTTAAGCGACTCATCGAGCGAACGGCTTTTGCCATGGCGCAACAAGATGTCCGCTACTACTTAAACGGTATGCTGCTGGAAATACGCTCGGGTCGTTTGCGAATGGTAGCCACTGATGGCCACCGTTTGGCGTTGTGCACGTCCCCCGATGCGGTCGATGCGGGCGACGCTGCCGTTATTATTCCTCGTAAAGGCGTGCTTGAGTTATCACGTCTGCTAGAAGGTGATGAGACTATCCGGTTGGTTATTGGCAGTAATCATGTGCGCGCAGCTAACGCCCAATATACGTTTACCTCTAAGTTAGTCGATGGCAAGTTCCCTGAGTATGAGCGCGTGTTACCTAAGTCTCCTGATAAGTCAGTCATTGGTGATCGTCTGGAGCTTAAGCAGGCATTTACTCGAACGGCAATTTTGTCCAACGAGAAATATCGCGGTGTGAGGCTGAAGTTAAGTAACGACGCCCTCGAAATCACGGCAAACAACCCGGAACAGGAGCAGGCAGAGGAGCTGGTCGCCGTTGAGTATCAGGGCGACGATCTAGAAGTTGGCTTCAATGTTAGTTACTTGCTCGATGTTTTGTCGGTTTTAGACGGCAAGCAAGTCCGGTTATCGCTGGCGGATTCGGCAAGCAGTGCTTTGCTTGAAGAGGCTGAGGCGGGCGATTCGCTGTACGTCGTTATGCCTATGCGACTTTAATCATTATTTTCATTTGCCTCCTTTCGCACCGTAGGTCGGAGTTTTGTGCGTATTATTAGTGCGAGTGTCTCTGGCGTCCGCAATTTAACGTCGGACACGATTGAGTTTCACCCTCAGGGCAACGTTTTCTTTGGTTTGAATGGCAGCGGTAAAACCAGCGTATTGGAGGCGCTCCACCTACTTGCAATGGGGCGCTCTTTTAGAAGCCACTCTCTTCGACCCGTCATTCATCATGATGCACAGAGCTGTATGGTTACAGCGAAGGTCGAAAAGGCCGGGCTGGTTCAGCATATGGGTATGGAGAGGACCCGTTCGGGCGATTCAACACTAAGACTCAATGGTAAAAACGTGGCCTCGCTATCGAGCCTGGCGGAGNTGCTACCGCTGGTTCTATTAGATACGGAGGGATTGGAGCTGATTTTTGGCAGCCCCGACAACCGCCGACGTTACCTNGATGGCACATTGTTCCACGTGGAACATTTGTTTCTCGAGGTATGGCGGCGCTACCAACGTACACTTAAACAGCGAAATGCAGGCCTTAGGCGTGGTATCATGGCGTCGGATGATGCGTGGTTAGCGGATTTGGCGCGTGCGGGTGATGCACTGACCGAAACGCGCCGTAGCTTGGCGCTTCGGCTGGCTGCTGCTTTTAAGGATGTGGCGGGACGCCTAAGCCCTTCGCTCTGCAATATAGACTTGGTATTTAAGCAGGGTTGGGATGAGCGGGTGCAGTTAATCGACGCGCTAGCCGGNAGTGTGGAGTCCGATCATCAGCGCGGATTTACTCAGCTAGGCCCACATCGGGCAGATTTACGGCTGCGCTTGGATGGTCGGTCCGCCGCGGATAATTTGTCGAGAGGCCAGGCCAAGCTGGCAGTAGCNGCTCTGAGGTTGGCGCAAGGCGTTGTTCTGGCTGAGAGCCAGGGTGTTCCGCCGGTTTATTTGGTGGACGACATCACGGCGGAGCTGGATGAAAACCACGCCGCAAAGGTGTGCGAAATATTAGTATCGCAGGGCGGGCAAGTGTTTATCGCTGCGGTGGAGTCGGGCGAAGTGGCTCGATTTTGGCCCGAACGGGCGTTTAAAATGTTCCACGTGGAACAGGGTACAATCAAAGCCTTGACTTGAATCGCGATTGATTCGGTCTTTGATATGGAATAAGTGATGACAGATAACGACGTTACGGCACAACAAGGTCAATACGATTCATCGAGCATTAAGGTTCTGAAAGGGCTCGATGCCGTTCGCAAGCGCCCAGGTATGTATATTGGAGACACCGATGACGGCACCGGGCTGCATCATATGGTGTTTGAAATAGTCGATAACTCGATTGACGAAGCTTTGGCGGGCCACTGCTCCCAGATCGATATTGTTATTCATCCCGATGAGTCGGTGTCGGTATCCGATGATGGCCGTGGAATACCCACAGAAGTCCACGAAGAGGGCGTTTCTGCTGCCGAAGTTATTATGACTGTGCTTCATGCGGGCGGTAAGTTCGACGACAACACGTATAAAGTATCGGGCGGACTGCACGGCGTAGGTGTGTCGGTGGTGAATGCTCTTTCGGAGCACTTGCAGCTGACAATTCGTAGGCAAGGCAAGTTACACGAGCAAATTTATCGCCATGGCGTACCCGATGCTCCGTTAGCGGTTGTGGGAGAGACTGACACTACAGGCACTTCCGTGCGCTTTAAGCCCTCCCCAGAAACGTTCACAAATATTGAATTTCATTTCGAGATTTTGGCTAAACGCCTGAGAGAGTTGGCTTTTCTCAATAGCGGCGTGAATATTGTTCTAACGGATGAGCGGTCCGGCAGAACTGAAACCTATTGTTACGATGGTGGTTTAAGCGCTTTTGTCGATTATTTAAACAAAGGCAAGACCACGATGAGCCGTGCTTTCCACTTTCAAGAGGACGTTGAGGGCGGTGTTGGCGTTGAGGTTGCTCTGCAATGGAATGATACTTTTTCTGAGAATATTTTCAGTTATACCAATAATATTCCTCAGCGAGATGGCGGTACTCACTTGGCCGGTTTTCGCGCGGCGCTAACGCGTGCTTTAAACGCCTACATTGAGCGTGAAGGCCTTGCCAAAAAAGCGAAGGTGAATACAACGGGCGATGACGCGAGGGAGGGTTTGACCGCTATTGTTTCGGTGAAAGTCCCCGATCCTAAATTTTCGTCTCAAACAAAAGACAAATTAGTATCAAGCGAGGTGAAGACGGCGGTAGAGCAGGCTATGGGCGCTCGATTTAACGAGTATCTGCTTGAAAGTCCTCAAGATGCCAAGCAAATTGTTGGAAAAATGCTCGACGCAGCACGTGCGCGCGAAGCAGCGCGCAAAGCACGGGAAATGACGCGACGAAAAGGGGCTTTAGATATTGCTGGTTTGCCTGGCAAGCTAGCCGACTGTCAGGAGCGTGACCCGGCACTGTGTGAATTGTATTTGGTGGAAGGGGATTCTGCAGGAGGGTCAGCGAAGCAAGGCCGTAATCGTAAGTTTCAAGCAATTCTACCGTTGAAAGGTAAGATTCTTAACGTTGAGAAAGCGCGATTCGACAAAATGCTAGGCTCGGCTGAAGTGGGCACTATCGTTACAGCCCTTGGCTGTGGTATCGGCAAAGACGAGTTTAATCCGGACAAGCTTCGCTACCACAGCATTATTATCATGACCGACGCCGATGTTGACGGTTCGCATATTCGAACGCTGTTGTTAACATTTTTCTTCCGTCAAATGCGGGAATTAATCGATCGTGGGCATGTTTATATCGCTCAACCGCCGCTCTACAAATTAACCCGAGGTAAAAATAGCCAGTACTTGAAAGATGAGCAGGCGTTTGAGAATTACTTAACCCAAAACGCAATCGACGGTGCGTCTTTGCATGTCAATGCCGATGCCCCAGGTATTTCTGGAGAGGGTTTAGCGGGTCTCATAGCGCAATTCCAGGGTGTTGAAAGCACGGTTAACCGTCTGTCACGAATTTATCCGCCGATGGTCTTGTGGCAGCTTCCGTACATTAAGGCGTTGGCGGTTGAGCAATTGAGCGATGAGGCCGAAGTACAAGCGTTCGCAGACACATTAAGTGAGCGCTTACTACACGTTAGCGATAAGCGAACTGGCTTTACAGTTCACCTTTCACAAGATCCTGAGCGAGGCCACTTTTACCCTGTTGTACGTCAAACCTCACACAGCTTGGCGACGGATATACCCTTACAGCTCGCGTTTTTTGCGAGTAAAGAGTATGCCGCAATGGTGTCGCTGGGCGATTCAGTGCGAGATTTGATAGAACCTAGCGGCTATTTTAAACGGGGTGAAAAGATCTTTGAAACCGAGGACTTTGCTAAAGGGCTCGAGTGGTTGCTTGCCGAAGCGCGTAAAGGGGTATCGGTACAACGGTACAAAGGTTTGGGTGAGATGAATCCCGGTCAGCTATGGGAAACAACTATGGATCCAGACGTTAGGCGCATGTTGAAAGTGACCATTGACGACGCGATTCTCGCTGATCAGATGTTCACTACTCTCATGGGTGATGACGTAGAGCCCCGGCGTGCCTTTATTGAAGCGAACGCCTTGGCCGTTGAGAACCTGGACGTATAGAGCCGGTGGGATAGCTGGTTGGATCAGTCCTCTGAATCCGCCACGCTGTCCTGGTTTGACATGTTCTCATTTGGAACAGGATCGTTTACAAAAAGCCCTTTAAGAAGCCGGTCGTCTGTATCGTCGTTTATTACCGATAACTGGTCGGGGAAAGGCCTGTTGGCTTTTTGAGATATCTGCTGAAAGCGCTCTACTTTACTGTGTAATCCTTGACGCCCAGCCAGCGCAGTGACGGTGTCATTGTATTTGCGACTGGCCGTGTGAAGCGTAGCCCCCAATCCCAGCAACCGCTCGGCGACCAAACTTACGCTGTTGTAAATGTCACCTGCACTATCGGCAATCTCTCTTGCTTCGGCATTGCTGCGCTCGACCATCCATAGATTTGAAACGGTGCGTAAAATTGGCATCAGCGTTGTGTGCGATACCATCACAACCCCTTTTTGGTAGCCGTAGCTAAATAATTCTCTGTGGTTCTTCATCACTTCGATGTAAGCGGGCTCGACCGGCATAAACATCAGTACAAAGTCCGGACTGTCCATGCCCGGTAAGCGCGAATAATCTTTGTTCGCTAAGCTGTCGATGTGTGCTTTTACCGCAGTAACGTGGCGACTGATGGCAATAGCAGCTTGAGCCTCTGAGTCCGCTGCGACCGCCGCTTCGTAGTCGATCAGGGAGACCTTGCTGTCGACGATTAAATTTTTACCTTCCGGTAGTCGAATGACAAAATCGGGTAAAAAGCGCTGTCCTTTGTCGTCCTTGAAGGTCGGTTGAGCGTCATAATGCTCTCCGGGACGTAAGCCTGCGAGTTCTAACGTCCTTTCTAATTGGGCTTCCCCCCAATTACCAACGAGCTTCTTATCGCCTTTGAGTGCTTTGGTTAAGTTCGTTGCGTCACTGCTAATGCCCAGCCCGACTTTTTCTAGAGAGCGGATTTGTTCTGTGAGGGCGCTGGTGTTTTTCAGCATGTCACCATGGACTTCATTTACACGACGTTGAAATCCATCGATCTTNTCTGACAATGGNTTGAGGATTGCGCCAATGTTCTTGGCGTTTTTCTCTTGAAGCTCATTGTCTCGAGCTGTTAGGAACTCCCGGCTAAGGTTCTCGAATTCGATGCGTAACTGTTGTCGGTTTGCCTCGAAAGATTCGAGCTGCTGTTTCAAGCTATGCTCTCGCTCCTCCGCCCGAGCTTGAGCGCCACTAAGCTCGACTTGTAGCTGAGTATTGCGGGTTTGTTGGGCGTTCGCGTCGCTTTTAAACTGCTCACAGTCACGCATCAAGCTCGCACTCTGTAATTGATGCTGCTCAAGCTCGCGTTGCTGATCGTTAAATTNGGCGTTGAGCTCCCTCTGCCTGGCGCGCGTTTTTAGCCACAAAACAGTTGCCCACAAGCCGCCAGCGGTGGCGACTAGCGTGCTGATTAGAAGAGGTTCCACCGTTGAGCCCACAGCTTACATCTGCGCGATGTCTGCGATGCTGACGAATTGGTTGCGCAACTCCGTCAGTAAACGGTGCCGATTACGTCGCAGGTCAGCGTCNTCACAATTAACCATCACCTTGTCGAAGAACGCATCAACGGGNGCGTGTAACTGCGATAGTATGCTCAAGGCCTCTGAGTANTTACCCTGTGCTAACAAGGGCTCTAATGCTTGCTTGGTGTGCGTGAGATTCTCAAATAATGCTTTTTCTTCAGGTTCTATTAAGTCACTACCGGTGACAGGGCCTGACAGGTCGTCCGCTGACTTAGCCAAAATGTTGGCAACGCGTTTGTTCGCGGCAGCTAGCCCTGTAGCCGCGTCAGACTCGGCAAATGTACTGAGTGCTTTCACGCGGTGATCAATTTCCGCTGGGTTATCTATTCCCGTAGCAAGTACGGCGCGAAGTATACCGACGCCAATGTCTTGATCTTCGTACCATGCTCTAAGTCGTTCTAGGATGTATTCAGTGACCAGCGTGGCGACATCGTTATCGATCAGCCCGGACTCAAAACCCTTGGCAGCTTGGCCGCAAATCTCGTGCAGGCTGAGGTTTGAGTCCAGCTCAATCAAAATTCGAACAATACCGACGGACGCGCGACGTAATGCAAAGGGATCTTTGGACCCGGTAGGGACTTGTCCGATACCAAAAATACCCACCATGGTGTCAAATCGATCAGCCAATGCGACGGACGCNGCTTCATTGGTCGTGGGTAGCGCATCCCCAGAAAACTTTGGCCAGTAGTGTTGTTCGATGGCCTCCACAACCGCATTATCTTCACCGTCATGCCTCGCATAGTGAGCGCCCGCTATTCCTTGAAGCTCNGGGAATTCGAGCACCATGTCTGAAACGAGATCACATTTCGCGAGGGTCGCCCCGCGCTTCGCTATGTCGCTATTGGCACCTAAGGCCAGTGCCAGCCAACCCGCGAGGGCAGTTACACGTTGGGTTTTATCGGCCACCGTTCCCAGCTTGTGCTGGAAAACCACACCTTCAAGCCGCGTTTGCCGACTTGCTAAGGTGGTTTGTTTGTCGGTTTCGAAGAAGAACACGGCATCACTCAAGCGCGGGCGGATGACCTTCTCGTTACCCTCAATAACTGTCGCAGGGTTGCTGCTTTCGATATTACTCACCGTGATAAACAGAGGTAAAAGCTGATTCTTAGAATCTAGCAGGTGGAAATATTTTTGATGCTCTCGCATAGAAGAGATTAAAGCTTCTGCGGGCACTTGCAGAAACTTGGCATCAAAACTTCCTTTGAGAGCAACAGGCCACTCGACGAGCCCTGTTACCTCGTTTAGCAGGTCGTCTCCAATAACCGCAACGGAGCCCTCTGCGTCTGCAATCTTTAAGACTTGCTCTTTAATGAGTGCTCGGCGCTCAGTGAAGTCGGCGATTACCCACCCATGTCGCAAGGCTTCTTGATAATCTTTGGCGTGTCCAAGTTCGATAGCATGGGGCGCATGGAAACGATGTCCTTGGGTAAAGCGATCTGCTTGCAATTCAAAAAGCTCTACAGGAACAACGTGATTATCGAGTAGCGCCACCAACCATTGAACTGGGCGGAGAAATTCGCTGCGGCCTCTGCCCCAGCGCATACGTTTCGCCACAGGTATACCCGAAACAGCCTCACTGATTATTTGCCCTGCGACCGCGGAAATATTGACCCCTGCTACTGTGCGGGTAAGCCCTAAGCGAGTACCTTTATCCGTGTCTATCAACTCAAGATCATCGGGCTCAATGCCCTGCTTACGCGCGAAGCCCGCAGCCGCACCCGTCCAATTGCCATCACCGTCTTTGGCCGCGCTCGCAGGTGGCCCCAATATCTGCTCATTGATATCGGGCGCTACGCGTGTCACACCGGTGATGAGCGCAGCAAGACGGCGGGGCGTCGCGAACCATGAAGCTTGTTCAAAGAGTAAGCCGCGATCGTTTAAGCCCCGCGCGATACCGTCACAGAGTGCCTGTCCCATCTCCGCTAAAGGGCCGGCAGGTAACTCTTCGGTGCCGAGTTCAAATAACAGAGAAGCAGTAGTGTCTGAACTCATTCTTGGTTCTCCAATGCTTGTGCACGCAGGTCGGCATCTGCCTGAGGAAAGCCCAGCNCTGCGCGTGCGTCGAAGTACGCTTTAGCCGTCGCTTTAGCGAGCGTCCTGACGCGCAAGATATAACGCTGCCGCTCGGTTACACCGATCGCGTGTCGGGCATCGAGCAAATTGAATGCATGGGACGCTTTCATGACGTGTTCATAAGCGGGTAAGGGAAGCTTTTTATCNACTAAACGAATAGCTTCTCGCTCGCAAAAATCAAACGTCTGAAAGAGCTGGCTGGTATCCGCTTCTTTAAAGTTGTAGGTAGATTGCTCGACTTCGTTTTGATGAAAAACATCGCCGTAGGTGACGGGGCCGGCNGGCGTTTGAGCCCATATCAGATCGTAGACAGACTCAACATTTTGCAAATACATAGCAATACGTTCTAGTCCGTAAGTTATTTCTCCTGTGACAGGGAAGCACTCAAGCCCGCCAGCCTGTTGAAAGTAGGTAAATTGTGAAACTTCCATACCGTTGAGCCAGACCTCCCAGCCTAAGCCCCAGGCGCCTAATGTCGGTGACTCCCAGTTGTCTTCTACAAACCGCACGTCATGCTCGAGAGCGTCGATACCGACAGCTTCTAGGCTATCGAGGTAGAGCTGCTGAAAGTTAGGTGGACTAGGCTTCATTACGACTTGAAATTGGTAGTAGTGTTGGAGCCGATTGGGGTTCTCACCGTAGCGGCCATCTGCAGGTCGACGGCTTGGTTGCACGTAGGCCGCGTTCCAGTTTTCGGGCCCGATGGCGCGTAGGAATGTCGCCGGATGAAATGTGCCCGCACCGACTTCCATATCCAGCGGTTGGAGGATTACGCAGCCGTGGCTGCCCCAGAAGTTCTGCAAGCGCAGAATAAGCTCTTGAAAAGTCTCAGGAATCACAGTGTGGCCCAGAAAATATGAATAGTTAGCTTAGTATACCTGCGATAGGCACGGCATAATAATCAACACGTCCATATGTCACGAGATTTCTTTTGATAAAATCCTTAGTTAACGTAATGCGCAATCACCTTGCTTTATGGCTGGTAACACTCGGTTTGTGGTCTTGTTCGCGTCTACCTTTGGAAACAGCGAGATCGTTAGGTCGTTGGCTTGGCGTTAGGTACTGGGCGATGGATACACGAGGTAGGCGGGTGGTTGAACGCAACATCGCGCTTGCCTATCCCCAGCTCAGCCGAGCAGAGCAAAGGCAGATGGCCCTTGAAACTCTGCAAGAAACGGGTGCGCTTGCGCTAGAAATGGGCCATGTTTGGCGTCTCCCTTGGAGCGAAACAGCATCATTAATAGGCGAGGTAGAGGGCGCTGAAGCGGTGCGCGCGGCGCTAGCATCGGGGAGCGGGGTTATTGTGTTAGCGCCGCACCTGGGTAACTGGGAGGTCTTGGGCCTACATCTTGCTACTTTGGGTGACATGGTTGCTCTGTATCAGCCGCCGAAGATTACCGAGTTGGCAGCACTTATTAAACATTCTCGTGAACGCAGCGGCGGACGTCTAGTCGCGACCGATCCCCGTGGNATCGCCGCATTGGTAAAANGTGTCAAACGTGGCGGGATATCAGGTATCTTGCCNGATCAGGTTCCCAACAGTGAAGTGGGCGCGCTTAACGTGCCGTTCATGGGAGTCGAGTGTGGGACGGCATCACTGGGTATTAACCTTATAAACCGCACAGGCGCNCAGGCCTTTATGGGAGCCGCGTTTCGGGTNCCGGGTGGGTTTAAGGTGCGCTANGTGCCTGTGTCCCAAGCGATTTATGCTGACGATGCAAAGCAGGCCCTAACGGCGATGAACAGCGAAGTTGAAATGTTTTTAAACGGCTACGAAGCCCAATATCAATGGTTGTATAAGCGGTTTCGTTGTCGACCAAAGAGCGACATCGACCATTACAGAGATTTAAAAGCACCTAGAGCCCCGGAGGGGTAATGAAACAATTTTACGGCAAACTTATCGCCGGCGTATTAGGTTTTATCACCCTTGGGCCTGTAGGTTTACTTTTTGGTTTGGTTATCGGCCATGCGTTTGACCGAGGTTTGTGGCAAGCACTGCAAGCGGCGAGCCCCGACGCACTTGTCGCGGTCCAGCGCCAGTTCCTTGATACGACCTTTACCTTGTTAGGGTATGTGGCGAAGGCCGATGGGCACATCAGCGAGGCCGAAATTACTCACGCAGAGAGTCTATTCCGGCAGCTACGCCTAAACCCTGCTCAGCGCCAGTCGGCTATTTTGCGCTTCAAAGAAGGTGCCGAGTTGGGTTTTAACCCTCAAGCAACGGTCGCGGCATTTGCGCAGAAAGTGGGCTCGCGGCGGCAGCTACAACAAACNTTATTTGCATTTTTGGCGACTATGGCGCTTGCCGACGGAAAATTTGATCAGCCTGAGCGCGAGGCGTTACACACGATTGCGCGACTTTTAGGTGTGTCTGCCGCNGAGGTTGATCGTCTGGTTTCCATGATCTCAGCACAGGCTCGTTTTCATGCGGGCGGTGGCCGTAGTTATTCACGTGCGGGAGGGATGGGTCAGCAAGCACCTCGCAATCAGCTAGCTGATGCTTATCAAGCATTGGGCGTTAGTAGTGATGTCAGTGATGCCGACCTGAAAAAAGCCTATCGACGTTTAATGAGTGAAAACCACCCAGATAAGCTCATGTCAAAAGGTGTGCCGGATGAAATGATGAAGCTCGCAACCGAGCGAGCCCANGAAATATCTACGGCGTATCAGGTTATTCGTGAATCAAGGGGATTCAAATAGCGCTGTCATCGNCGTTTGGTGTTACGGCGGTAAATCTCAATGTCAGTAGTGTATTAAGGTCGCCAGAACGCGGGCGTAAACAACACGAGCAGTGTGAAGACTTCCAAGCGACCAAGCAGCATGGCAATGCACAGGATAATCTTTCCTAGATCACCGACTAAGGCATAATTTTCCGCTACGACGCCTAGGCCTGGGCCAAGATTATTAAGCGACGCCGCTACAGCAGAGAAGGCCGACGTGAAATCAAGGCCGGTTGCCAGTAACAGCAACATGATTGTCACAAAACAAAACATATAAACGGCGAAAAAACTCCAAACTGCGCTAACAACCGACGGTTCAACGCGCCGGGAGTCTAGCTTTAATGGAATGACTGCATTGGGGTGCAGCAATTGCTTAAGCTCTCGCATTCCCTGATTAAAAATCAAGAGCAGGCGCATTGCTTTCATACCACCGCCTGTGGATCCGGCACAGCCACCCATAAACGACAACATCAGCAATAAAAAGGGGAGAAAGTTCGGCCATGAGGCAAAATCTTGTGTCGCAAACCCCGTAGTCGTTGCAATAGAGACCGTTTGGAACAAGCCGTGAATAAGGCTTTCGGACGATGAGGGCAATGTTTTAGTAACGATTAATGTCACGCAGGTAATGATTGTCGCAAGAACGATGACCGCACTGAAGAAAGATGTTTCGGAATCGTGTCGATAGATATCAAGGCTTCGACGCTGGAAAGCAATAAAGTGCAAGCCAAAATTTACGGCTGAGATCACCATGAAAACGGTGCAAATAAATAAGATAGCCGAGCTATCAAAGTAGCCCATACTTGCGTCGTGAGTAGAAAACCCGCCGATAGCAACGGTTGAAAAAGCATGGCAAACCGCATCAAAGGCCGTCATGCCAGCGATCCAATAGGCACTTGCACAAGCGATGGTTAAACCGGCGTAAATTATAAACAGCGCTTTGGCAGTACCCGTAATTCGAGGCGTAAGCTTTCGGTCTTTCGATGGGCCTGCACTTTCCGCTCGATAGAGCTGCATGCCGCCGATGCCGAGCATTGGGAGTATGGCTACCGCAAGGACAATTATGCCTATACCGCCAAGCCATTGCAGCAGCTGCCTATAGAGCAGCAAAGATTTGGGCAGGTTATCTAGCCCTACAATCACAGTTGCGCCGGTTGTCGTCAGTCCTGAAATCGACTCAAAGATTGCGTCGGCAACTGACATGTTCAACTCTTTCGCTGCAATGAAAGGAACCGCGCCAAAGATACCGAGAACAATCCAAAAAAGAGCCGTGACCAAAAATCCGTCTCGAATCCGTAAATCTGTCCGCGCGCCTCGGGTGGGCAGCCAAAGAGCCAAGCCCGCAAGAATATTAGTGCCAAATGCGATAGCGAAGGCATCGCCAGACCGATCCCCTGCGAGTAAACCAGTGAGCAGGGGGGGAAGCATGGCGACACTGAACAACATCAGAAGGACGCCGATGATGCGCAGAGAAACTTTAATATGCATCAGAAGAACCCAAAACCAACGGCGAATAAGCGTTCAACATCAGCAATCCGATTTCTATCAGTGAGAAATAAGATGACGTGGTCTTGGCTTTCCACGACTACGTGGCTGTGGGCAATAATCACCTCTTGTCCACGCAAGATTGCACCAACACTAACGCCCTCGGGCAGGTTGAGCTCATCGAGCCTGCGGCCGACAATGTTTGAGGACCGTGAGTCGCCAACCGCGGTCAGCTCAATAGCTTCGGCGGCGCCGCGGCGGAGCGAGTGAACATTAGAGATATCCCCTCGTCTGACGTGTGTAAGCAGGCTGCCAATAGTGATTTGTTGCGGTGAGATGGCAATNTCGATTTCTTGGCCGACCAAATCGGCGTAGGCGGAGTTNGTGATTAAAGTAATCACTTTTTTTGCACCCAGACGTTTCGCAAGCATCGACATCATAATGTTTGATTCGTCGTTGTTGGTCAGTGCGCAGAATACGTCGGTGTTCTCGATNTTCTCTTGCAATAAAAGCGCGGGCTCATTGGCGCTCCCATTGAGAACAATGGTTTCCTCGAGCATTTCCGAGAGTGTTCGGCAACGCTCGTAGGACAGCTCTAAGACTTTAACTTGGTATTGCCGCTCTAGTTTCGCTGCCAGTGTGGCTCCAATGTTGCCTCCGCCGGCAATCATCACGCGCCGATAGGGTTCGTCAATCGTACGAAGCTCTGAGGTCACCGCGCGAATATTTTCTCGAGCAGCAATGAAGAACACTTCGTCATCAGGTTCAACGACGGTATCGCCCTCTGGGATAATGGCTTGATTATCTCTAAAAATTGCCGCAACCCGAGTGTCTATTTTGGGCATGTGTTCNCGTATTTCTTGCAGCTGACGCCCCACAATAGGACCGCCTGAAATNGCTCGAACGGCGACCAAGCGTATTCGACCCTCGGCGAAATCCAACACTTGCAGAGATCCTGGGTTCGCAATTAGCTGTTCGATATTATTGGTAACCAATTGCTCAGGGCCAATAATGACGTCCACGGGAATTGCGCCCGACTCAAATAACTCTTTGGACTTCTCGAGGTAGTCGGTTGATCGAATACGGGAGATTTTTGTGGGTGTTCGATAGAGCGTGAACGCCACAGAGCATGCGAGCATATTGATCTCATCGCTGTTAGTCACAGCGATCAGCATATCTGCGTCTTCGGCGCCGGCGTTAAGCAATGTGGTGGGATGGCCTGCGTCCCCATGAACAGTGCGAATATCCAAGCGTTCTTGGAGCGCGCGTAGAGTGCTCGATTGACTATCGACGACGGTAATGTCGTTCTGTTCGTCAGCGAGATGCTCCGCTAGCGTGCCACCCACTTGGCCCGCGCCTAGAATAATAATTTTCACCGGCTTATCACTCTCTCTTAGGTGAGCCCCGTCACCTTAAACAATGCGCTGGGACTTAGTAACCCCTCAGCTGTTGTTAGACAGCCATATTATTCACGTTGAGCGACGAATAAGAGCAAAAAACAGCCCATCTGATGCTAAAGAGGGTAGCTGCTGGCTCCCCGTGCGAGTCGACCTACCCTCGGGTGTCGAAATGGCCACTAATGTGGCGTCGGGTAGATGCGCCAAGCAGTGCTCAACAACGTCGTCGTTTTCCTCCTCGAAAATCGAGCAGGTCACGTAGAGTAATCGCCCGCCGGGCTTGAGCGTTGGCCACAGACCTGTAACGATATCCTTCTGTTGTTCGGCGAACCGATGAATATCGTCGGGGGTGCGCAGTACTTTAATGTCTGGATTTCTGCGTACAACACCACTCGCTGAGCAGGGGACATCAGCCAATATGGCGTCGAAAGCGTTGGCTCCGAAATGTTCTAACGCGACGGTAGCATCGACGTGTTGTAAATCGAGGGTTAACCCTAAACGATCACCGTTCTCCTGAACGCGTGTGAGTCGCTCTAGACTACTATCCGCCGCAATAATGCGAGCGTGGGGTTGTAGCTCTGCCATGTGGCATGCTTTGCCGCCGGGCGCTGAGCAGGCATCGAGCACATGCTCTCCAGGTTGCAGATCTAATAATGGCGCAGCGAGTTGCGCTGAAGCGTCCTGAACACTGACAATTCCTTCGTTAAAGCCGGGCACATCGACAACATTAATGGGCGTGGTGATTGTGACCGCGTGGTCGTGGGATTCGAGCGTACTAAAGGCAATGTCAGCGGCTTCGAGGCGCTGCAAATAACTTGCTTGTTGCTCTCGAAGACAGTTAATGCGCAGCGTAAAAGAGGGATGACTTCGGTATGCGGTTGCAATGTTATTACGGTCATCGGGCCATTGCTTGCCAATTTCTTGCCACCACCAATCAGGCAGGGCGGCGCGCGCTGCGTCAGATAATGCGCCATTAACAGCGTCTTGGTCACGCTGATAGCTGCGAAGCAGTCCATTAACAAGACCTCGAGCCCAAACCTTGCGCAGATCCTTAACGCCGTTAACCGTCTCTGATACGACCGCGTGGGGTGGCACGCGCATACAATCAAGCTGGTACAGGCCGAGCAGTATTAAGCAGTAGATGTCGGCGTCTTTTGCTTTTAGTGGTTTGCTGAGCAAGGCCTCAGCTATTGCATTCATTCGAGGCCATTCGCGCAACGTTCCGTGTACTAACTCACTAATAAGTGGGCGGCGTTCTGGCGGTGCTTTGCTAAGAATATCTGGCAGAATTCGGTGTAAGGACTGTCCCGAAACCACGGCTGCCAATGCTGTGGCCGCTAAGGCTCTGGGCTTCACGAGTTTTCAGGTATCGAATGAGTAAATATGGCACCAGGGGTAAGTTGTGTCGCCCTACCGTTTAATAATGCTGCGATGTTCATTGGTCGACTCCCCGAAAATTGTGCTTCGGTTACCACCAGTTGGCCTTCGCCGCATTGGATAACCAAGTTGTGTTTGTTCGCTTCAATCACGGTGCCTGGAGGGGCGTCGCTGCTGTCTTTTCGCGTATGCGCCATCCAGAATTTGACTCGCTCGCTACCCAAAAAGCTGAAGCAGTTGGGGGTAGGGTTAAACGCTCTGATTCGTCGAGCGATGGACCCTGCGTTATCTTGCCACTCGATCGAGTACTCTTCTTTAGCAATTTTATGCGCGTAATTTGCCTTGTGGTGGTCCTGGGGTTGCGCTGCGGCCAAAGAAGCGTCGATGTTGTCGAGTGTAAACAGCAGCGCTTCGGGCCCGATTTCGGCGAGCCGGTCGTGTAGCGACCCTCCGGTTTCGTCAGGCAATAATGGTATCTGCTTAATAGTGAGCATGGGGCCTGTGTCGAGTCCGGCCTCCATTTGCATAATAGTGACACCACTGACTTCATCGCCTGCTTGCACTGCGCGCTGAATAGGCGCCGCTCCGCGCCAGCGTGGCAGTAGGGAGGCATGAACGTTGAGGCAACCGAAGCGAGGAATATCCAGTACGGTTTGGGGCAGTATCAAACCGTAGGCGACCACCACCATAATGTCGGCGTCAAGCTCACGTAATGTTTGTTGGGTGTCGAGGCCTTTTAACGTCAGGGGTTGGAGTACCGGCACTTCGTGCGCTGCAGCGAGCTGCTTGACGGGTGAGGGCTTTAGTTTCTTCCCGCGACCTGCTGGTCGGTCGGGTTGGCTCAGCACAGCGACGATTTTATGGTTGCTCTCGAGCAGCGCTGCCAAATGCGTTGCAGCAAAATCAGGTGTGCCCGCGAAAATAATCCGCAACGGTGCTGTCATCTTAAGCGCGCCGACGATGAGCTTTTTCAAGTTTTCCGCGAATTCTCTGTCGCTTTAACGGTGACAAATAGTCAACAAAGAGCTTGCCTTCGAGATGGTCGATTTCATGTTGCAAGCAAATGGCAAGCAGACCATTGAGCTCTTCAGTGTATTCCACGCCCTCTCTATCAAGGGCTGTGACCCGAATGGTTCGAGGACGATTAACAGTTTCAAAAAATCCGGGTACCGATAAACACCCTTCATCATATTCACCCAACTCTGGGTCTAAGACGTCGATGACAGGGTTGATGAATACTCTGGGCTGATCTCTGTCTTCCGAGATATCCATAACAATAATTTGTTCGTGCACATCGAC
>JGI26082J51739_10000209_pt1 | contig 35647 bp, 33 predicted proteins | sample SaaInl5LU_22_DNA_FD_51739 | JGI IMG/M metagenome (IMG submission 51739)
CCCATATCTATGACGGTGCGTTCGCCTATTTCCATCAAGTGATCATTCAGTTGTTTCGTAGTTTTTTGTACTACCTCTTCAATTCTTGCAGGGTGGATTCTGCCATCAGCGGTAAGTTTTTGAAGAGACAAACGCGCAATTTCTCTTCGAATAGGGTCATAGCCTGAAATTACTATCGCCTCTGGTGTGTCATCCACAACGATCTCACAGCCCGTAGCTGCTTCAATAGCTCGAATGTTCCTGCCTTCTCTTCCGATAATCTGTCCTTTCTGATCATCAGATTCTAAATTGAAAACAGATACTGTATTCTCTATGGCATGCTCTGCGGCTGTTCGCTGAATCGTTTGGATGACAATTTTCTTGGCTTCCTTGTTTGCCTTAGCTTTTGCATCATCCATGATTTGTTTGATATGCGACATCGCATCTGTTTCTGCTTCTTTTTTCAAGGTTTCGATTAGTTGTTCTTTAGCGTCAGCAGCAGAAAGGTTAGAAATTTGTTCTAGTTTCTTAACAAACTCACTATGCTCTTTATCTACCTTTTCTTTCTTGATAGCGATTAACTCCAATTGCTCATTAAGCTCCGTTCGTATCAATTCAATCTCTTTCTCCTTGCGGGAATTTTCTTCAATCTTTCTACTAATATTTTTTTGATTGTCTTTGAGCTGTTGTTCCCTCTCTCTAAGTCGTTCGTTGCGCTCGTTTGTTTCTTGTTCGAATTGTGCTTTTTTCTGAATAAAATTTTCTTTGGTCTCTAGTATTTTACTTTGCTTGATGCTTTCAGACTTAGCCTTCGCTTTTTCAAAGAAAGAGTCCGCTTCAGTTTTTGCCTTGCTAATAATTAACTCCGCTTCTTTTTTGGCGGCTTCATCGATTTCCTTGGCTTTACTTTTTGTCATTGTTTTGCCTACAATAAAGCCTGTTGCAAGGCTGCCCAGAGCAGCGATAATTGCAACGGTAATANTAATTGTCATTGTACTTTATTTAAAAGTTAAAAAATAAAGTAAGAGAAAAGACTAANGGNAAGGCGCAGTATTAAGGCTTGAGTGTGTTTTCTAATTTGGAAAGTTCCTCTTCAAAATGAGAACTCTCGTCTTTAGTTTTTTTTTGATTTTCAATATGCTGAACCGCGTACATTAACGCACTCATGGCCAAGTAATCCTGTTTGTCTTTCGCGGCATATACTTGCTGATATTGCTTAACTTTTTCATTGATTTCACGCGCAGCACTACGTACATCTTCTTCTTCGCTCTTCTTAATTTTTAAGGGGTAAGGGCGATCTGCAATAATCACATTGATGTTTATAATGTCTNCTGTATTTTCACTCATTTTTACTCGTTAAGCAAGGCAATACACCGGTCGATTTCCTTTATATAGTCGTTTATCTTACGTTTTAATTCTGTTGTTTCTTGTGGTTTTTCATCTCCACTGATGCTTTTTGCTAATTTAAGNGTTTGAATTTTTTGCGTCAAGTCCTCAATTGCTTTGTTTTTGTCCTCGAGTTCTTTCTTCATGGCTAAATTAATACTATTCAAATCATTTTTATCATTTTTGAGGCGTGCATTTTCTTCAAGTAACTCCTTTACTTGGTTGTGAATGACTATTAATCTAGACGCATAACTGCTCATCAGCTTCGTATTGTTGCATTAAACTCATTTTCAATCACACGTATAATTTTTTGCATCGTGTGATCAATTTCTTTATCCGTTAAGGTTTTTTCTCTATCGAGTAACTGAAAGTTTAAGGCATATGATTTTTTGTTTGTGCCTACTTTTTCTTCACTTCGGAAAACATCAAACAAGTTTACTTCTTTCAATAGCTTACCAGAATGGGCGTGAATCTTGGCTCGCAAAGTCTCAAATTCGATACTTTCCTCTAATACTATAGCGAGATCTCTACTTACCTTCGGAAACTTTGGTATTGGTTCAAATCGAATGGAATCGTTAGCGAGTAGCTCAATAATTTTGTCTAAGTGGAAAGTCGCCATATGAACATCTTGATTGATGTCAAAAGCTTCAGTTTCTGGTTCTTTAAGTGTTCTTAACTCTACTAACACCTCATTTTGGTAAGAATACTTTAATGAATTCTCATTGCTTTCTATCTCTAATTTCTGAAGTTTGAAATGCTTTAGTAAGGCATCAATTATTCCTTTTAAATGAAATATGCTCGACTTTTCTTTCTTATTAAACCAGTTTGATTCCAATACATCACCCGAGTAATAAATTGCAAGAAACTCTTCCTGACTTAAATCCGTTTTGTATGTGTGCCCAAACTCGAAAAATTTCAACAAATCTAATTTTCGATTGATATTGTGCTGAATTACCTGTAAAGCCTCAGCCACTAATGAAGGCCGCATACAGTCAAGTTCAGAAGTCATGCTGTTTTGGAGCATAACCAGATCTTCCTTTCTCTCGTAATATTTGGATTGACTGATTGAGTTAGTCATGATTTCGTAGAATCCAAAGCCATTCAAAACATGCGCTAATTTTTCCTTGAATTCATGTTTGTTAATACCCTCATGAAAAGACAAGGTTGATTTCACCATGGATGGAACTGCAATATGGTTAAATCCAAAGATTCTCATTACTTCTTCAATTACATCAGCTTCTCTTGTTACATCTGCGCGGGAATATGGACTTAAGAGAAGAATTTCTTCATCACTGCTCTCAAGAATTTCAAAATCCAAGTCCTGTAAGATGGCTTTTGCTTGATTTAAAGAAAAATCATGACCAGATAAAGTTCGAAGCCTACTTAAGCGCAAAGTGATTTCCACTTTCTCCATTTTTTTCGGGTACTCATCAATCCACCGACTCGCTACTTGAGCGCCAGCAAGTTCCTCCATCAACTGCACTGCACGTTTTAACGCTGGAATGACCATAGAAATATCTGCCCCTTTCTCATACCGTTGAGCAGCATCAGTTCTCAAGCCATGATGAGTGGAGGTTTTCCGGATACTTGCGCTATCAAAATAAGCACTTTCTAAGAAGATGGCTTTTGTCGATGGCTTAACTCCTGAATCTGCACCGCCAAAAACTCCCGCCATACACATCGCTTCGCTGGCGTTACATATCATTAAATCATTAGCGCTTAGCTTTCTTTCTACTTTGTCAAGGGTTATGAATGAGCTTCCCTCCTGCATATTTTTTACACGAATCTCATGCTGTGGGATCGCTTCCAAATCAAAGGCATGCANGGCTTGTCCAAATTCTTTCAAAACATAGTTTGTAATATCAACTACGTTGTTGATTGGTCGAATTCCAATGGCTAATAATTTGTTTTTTAACCAATCCGGCGATTCTGCTATATTAAGGTTCTTTAAAACGACTCCAGCATAACGAGGGCAAGACTCTGTATTTTCAATGTGTACAGTAAAATCTATTTCATTGCCTGAACTATGAACTTTCACCTCAGGAGTTTTTACCTGAAGTTTTTCCTTATTGTGAGCATTCAGTGCAGCAGCGATATCTTTAGCTATGCCAATGTGTCCCATGGCGTCCGTTCGATTGGGCGTTAAGCCAATTTCGAAAACAAAGTCTTCCTGGATGTTATATAACTCGCCAACTTTCGTACCAATAGGAACAGAGGCATCTAGAACCATAATACCTTCATGGTCTGTGCCCAAACCTATTTCATCTTCGGCGCAAATCATACCTTCCGAAAGTTCTCCGCGAAGTTTAGCTTTATTAATTTTAAAAGGCTCACTGTTTGTTGGATGAATGGTTGTTCCAACGGTTGCTACAACCACTTTTTGACCTACATCCAAATTACTTGCTCCGCAAACAATATTTAATGGGGCTTCACCACCCACATTTACTTGGGCAACAGAAAGTCTGTCGGCATTGGGGTGTTTTTTCTTACTCAAAACCTCGCCAACTACTAAACCTTTTAGACCACCAGGGATGGATGAGAAGGTTTCAATGTGCTCAACCTCTAAGCCTGTATTAGTCAATATTTCTCCGAGCTCTTCGGGAGTATGATTGATATCCAGTAGTTCTTTTAACCAGTTGTATGATGCCTTCATCGACTTAAATACTTTCTTTAAGGAATAATTTCGACCATGGTTGCCGTTTCGATATCATCATTATCTAAACGAATGAAGGCCACAATATACATATGATTCATAACCCAGATTTCATCCGAGTCATAATCATCGATATCTATTTCAAACTCTTTGATAATTACTGTGTTAGCCGAGATGTCCGTTCCGACGCTCGTACCAATCACTGGCGTGATGGATTTTCTTAGTACAAACTCATGCTCGTAATTGCTATCTTTTACGCTGCCGTCAAGTTGTTCGGCAATAATCTCACTTTCAGTGAGGTAAAAACCCATATTGTGGCTCGGGGCATCGGCATTATAGCTTAGAGTAATTCTGTAACGAACCGTCCGTTCTGCTTCATCGGCACTTACAATCTCAAGATTCATGTCAACAAATGAAGCCAATGCTAACTCATCATCAACCAATCCCTCCCAAGTTGCGGGTGCTTGTTGTAATCGAATTCCTCCAATAATTTTCCGATTGATAAATGTCGAGGGTTTGATTCCCACGGGGCCGAGTGATGCCGCTAATTCATTAGCATCGGCATTCCGCAAATCCTGATCATTGCCATAGGGCAGTGCGAGAAAATCGCTATGAACTGTAACGGGAACAAATCGGTCTCCAAGCGTAGCATACAGGTCATTAGTAACTGCATTTCCCAGTGGGCAATTGGAGCAACGCACACCCGAGAATTCCTCAAAAAGAACATTCTTATTGACAGCAGCAATGGGTGTTGTTGAAATATATGTAGTATCTACCAAGGTTTCTTGGTCTTCCTCAAAATTAATAAATGGCCCTTCTTCCTCACACGCATAGAGAAAGAGCGCAAGGCCAACAAAAAAGAATATTTTTTTCATCATTTCCATTTTTTAAAAGCTAGTATTTAGTCCAGCTCTTACACCATTAAACGCGGGTTCCAGTCTACAAATTCCTCCCGTACACACGATTCCTTCAACTTGTCGTACGTAAGATATAAAAAATCGATGAGGCCCTTCTGTGTAAGAAGTGTAAACCGAATAATAGTGTTCATTTTTACTTGATTTGTTTGGGCCTGGTTTNAAGTTCCACATGTCCGAAACGGAAAGGGAGAATTTAGGTGCNACATTAAATTCAACTAAAGCATAGAGCCACTGACCAAAGTCGCGTTGAGCGCTTTGATACTGTCCTTCNAATCGGATAGATTTTTTGCGGTCAATNTTGTAAGTTAATTCNATAAAGGGCGAGAAAACCTGNACATCGGTTGGTAGGTTTGCAGGTCCTTCATAGAATTCTTGATTGTACTGAACAAACTGAATTCCTAGTAATGTTTTTACTTTCTTACTTATCTTCCATTCGTTGTCAAAGTAAATTTCTCTAAAAAGATTGTCTGCCGCGTAGGTCTCTAAATCAATTGTATTCCGATGGATTTCTGAAAAGCTAAAATTAAAGGTGATTCCCTTCTTTGGGGTAAACGTCCCGTCGAGGGAAAAAGCCGTTTCTTCAATTTCTTGTGATGCTGGCTGGTATCGCGCAGGCAAACGCAAGGAATTTTGTCTGTTGGTTGGTGGAATAAAGTTTAGTGCTCCATTAATCAACGTTTCGTTATCCTCCGGAGAAGTTCTAAATTGGAAGTTGTCAGTTCTTTTAAACTGCCCGGTAATTCCGAATCCTTTTTTTGAATAGGTTAGACTGGTATAAACGATATTTCCCGGTTTATCCGCATAAACTACAAACAATGGATCAACAACTGATCGATTCAACGGATCGTTAATTGCTTCGCGTGTTTTGAAAGCCCCCTCGATAAACCAAGTAAAATTGCCTACATTTAACCGGTTGTATAGGGAGAAAAGGTAGGTGTTGTATTTCGGAACGAATCGGTCGGCTAACTCGTAGCTATTGATCACATTGGCTATGGTAGACATTGATTCTTCATCAATGGTTCGGTTTACAATTGCTGCACCAGGTGTTAAGCTAACTTTGTCACCTAATGGGATGTATCCTTCAGCATTAATTCCTTTAATAATTGGTTTATAAAAACTCAGCCGGTTTTTTCGAACACCTACAAAGGCTTTAGCAAACCAATTGTCATTGAATTCATATTTCGCTCGAACACCAAATATAGCATTATCAATACCCAAAAATCTGTTTTCGAATGCCCGGAAAGTAATTCCGCTACCAAACTGATCGTAAAAATGACCACCTGTTAGTGTTAACTTTTGAAAATCTTTTTCGATAAACCATCGACCAACACCAAAATCTGTGTAGGCATCGTCATTGGGATTGTGAAATCTCGAGTTTAAAAACATGTCTAGGCGAACACCCGTGCGGAAGCCCCAGTCATCATTGGTGTAATTTAAAGATAGCCAGCTATCAGCTGAAGACTTTAAATCATCATAATGATTGGTCCCAGAAGCTCCAATTGTACTGTCCTTGACGTAATAGTCGTTTCTTAGCTCTAAATCTCCTGAAATGTAACCTTGTGCGAATACTGTGGGCCATGTTGCAATAAGAAAAATTGCAATGGTGAATAATTTTTTCATTAAATCGGGTTAATTAGCCCGTAAATTTAAGATATTAGCTTCGATAACAAAAGAAAACCCATAATATTCTAAACTGGCATAATGATTGTCATGTCAACAGCAAATAATCATCTATTTATGAAAACGTATTTCAAATTAATATTCGCTTTTAGCCTGTCTTTATTGTTCACTTTTAGCACTCATGCGCAGGATGGGGCGGCTAAAAAGATTTTTTCTGAAAAGCAACTGCCCGACTTAAGTTTAAATGATATGTATGGTAAAAAGGTTAATGTCGCTGATTACGGTGACAATGGAAAAATTACTGTACTTAGTTTTTGGGCGACATGGTGTTCGCCTTGTAAAAAGGAATTAAATAATATTTCCTATATGTATGAAGATTGGCAAGATGATTACGACATGGAGCTAGTAGCTATTTCTATTGATGATGTTCGTAATGTGTCGAAAGTAAAAACTTATGTTGATGGCCAAGCGTGGGATTATGATGTATTGTTGGATACCAATGAAGATTTAAAGCGTATGATGAATTTTCAAACGGTACCTTATACTGTGTTGGTAGATCAAAAAGGTAATATTGTATACACCCATTCAGGTTATGTGGAGGGTGATGAATACATTTTAGAAGATCACATTAAGGAATTGATTAATTAGTTTTTATGTATTAAAATTTTGAAGGCTCGAGCGGTATACCACTCGAGCCTTTTCTTTTTAGCTATTATCCTTGTAAAAGGAGTCACAAAAAAAGTGTATTGTAAACCGTATCTTTGTAGTTCAAACAAAATCAAAGAAAAATTATGGCCAATGCATTTTATAACGTTCCTGCGCCTGCTAACGAACCCGTAAAAGCATACGCACCAGGCAGTGTAGAAAGAATAAGTATTGAAAAGACCCTAAAAGATATGAAAAGTAGAACCATTGATGTCCCAATGGTTATAGGTGGTCAAGAAATATATACGGATACAAAAATTGAAATGCGTCCGCCCCATGAGCATAAGCATTTGTTAGGGACCTATTCCAAAGGAGATGCTAGCCATGTGCAAATGGCCATTGACGCTGCATTAGCAGCTAAGCCTAAATGGGAGGCTTTACCCTGGGAAGAAAAAGCTGCTATCTTTTTAAAAGCGGCTGATTTATTGGCAGGCCCGTACCGAGATATCTTAAATGCCTCCACCATGTTGGCTCAAAGCAAGAATGTCATGCAGGCTGAGATAGATGCTGCTTGTGAGTTGATCGACTTCTTTAAGTTCAATGTGCAGTACATGACTGATTTATACAAAGAGCAACCAGCGTCTAATCCAGGTATGTGGAATCGATTAGAATATCGTCCATTGGAAGGATTTGTTTTTGCGGTTACCCCTTTCAATTTCACTTCGATATGTGCCAATTTATGTGCTTCACCGGCCATGATGGGTAATACTATTGTTTGGAAGCCGAGCGAAACGCAGGTTTATTCAGCACACTTTATCATGAAATTATTTAAAGAAGCGGGATTGCCGGATGGTGTTATTAATATGGTAATTACCGATGGCCCTGTTGCAGGTGATGTTTGTTTCGCTCATCCTGATTTTGCAGGTATTCACTTTACAGGTTCAACGGGAACTTTCCAATTCATGTGGAAGACGATAGGTGAAAATATTGCTAATTACAAAACTTACCCAAGAATTGTAGGTGAGACCGGAGGTAAGGATTTTGTGGTAGCACATAAAAGTGCCATTCCAGCGCAAGTAGCTACTGCTTTGTCAAGAGGAGCTTTTGAATATCAAGGACAAAAATGTTCAGCTGCTTCTAGAGCCTACATCCCAAATAATATTTGGCCAGAGGTAGAAAAGCAATTGAAAGCTGACCTCGCCTCATTTAAGATGGGTAAAGTGGACGATTTTGGCAATTTCGTGAATGCCGTTATCGATGAGCGCTCATTCGATAAGATTACCAAGTACATAGCTGAAGCGAAAAATGACTCTCGCGCAATTATTATTGCAGGAGGTAATTATGACAAAACAGAAGGTTTCTTTATTGAACCAACGGTTATTGTTACAAGTGATCCAAATTACACGACGATGTGTGAAGAATTGTTCGGTCCTGTATTGACCATCTTTGTTTATGATGCCGATAAGTGGATTGAAACGCTTAAACTTGTGGATTCCACATCTCCTTATGCCTTAACTGGCGCAGTGTTTAGTCAGGATCGATATGCTTTGAAAGAAGCGGATGAATTGTTGAAGCACGCAGCAGGTAATTTCTATATAAATGATAAACCAACTGGCGCTGTTGTGGGCCAACAACCATTTGGTGGTGCTCGAGCTAGTGGAACTAATGATAAAGCGGGATCTAAGCATAATTTATTGCGTTGGGTAAGTATGCGAACAATTAAAGAGACCTTCGTTCCAGCTGAGGATTATCGTTACCCTTTCTTAGGCTAATATTCGTTTCAAGGATAGTATGAATACTTGTATAGCTTGCGGTTCTTCCCGCTTCGAAATTCTTGTAAATTCTCAAGATTTTTGCGTTACGCAAGAAGCTTTTGATGTAAGTCGTTGTGCTTCTTGTGGTTTTGCATATACAGTGGATGCACCCAGTCAAGATCAAATTGGTCGGTATTATGCGCATGAAGATTATGTGTCACACACCGATACGAATGAAGGATTATTCTTTCGTTTGTATCACAAAGTGCGCGAGTACATGCTAGGTCGAAAAAAAGCCTATATCGAAAATCACGCCAAGGTGAAGCGAGTTTTTGATATTGGTGCAGGTACCGGATACTTTGTCAATCACTTGAGAAGTCGCGGTATCCATGCGGTTGGTTTTGAGCCGGATGAAAATGCAAGGCAACAAGCAAAAAAGAATTTCGATTTGGATTTGCTTAATAATATAGATGTTGCTATTCAGGAGGCGGATAGTTTTGATGCCATTACACTATGGCATGTCTTAGAGCATGTGCATGACTTGAAAGGCTACTTTAAAAAGTTCAATTTGCTTTTAAAGGATGAGGGCCTATTGGTTATAGCGGTTCCCAATTACACTTCCTTTGATGCGCAATTTTACAGGAAGTATTGGGCTGCTTATGATTTACCCAAGCATCTTTGGCATTTTTCTCCTAATTCAATCCAATTACTTGCTAAATGTGAAAGTTTTCATTTGATTAAGACTTATGCTATGCCCTTTGATCCATTTTACATCGCTTTGTTAAGTGAGGGCCACAAACAGAGTGGCAAGCTTGGCAAGTTACGCGGAATTTTTGTTGGTGCAATTTCCTTTTTAAAAGGGTGGATAAAACCCTCAGTCGCCTCATCTGTTGTCTATGTGTTTAAAAAAGATATGGCCTAATCTGCCAATTGCGCTATGAAGAAAAAAGATATTTTTATTGGGAGACAGCCAGCCATTGAGGTTTTACGAAGTGATAAAGCGGTAGAAAAGATTTGGCTGCAAAAAGGTGCGTCGGGTCCGGAGATTGATGAAATCAAGCGATTAGCAGCTGAACGACGGATAGCGACACAGACTGTTCCTAAAGATAAAATTGCTTATATGCTGTTTCCCGTTTATCAACATCAACGTCCTAATCATCAGGGAGTGGTGGGCGTTTATGGTGAGGTACAGTATTTTAAGCTAGAAGATATATTCGATCAAGTTTTGAGTAGGGGAGAGCTTGCATTATTTCTTGTTTTGGACGGAGTAACAGATGTAAGAAATTTTGGAGCTATCGCACGAACGGCTGAGGCGATGGGTGTTCATGCCATAGTTGTTCAGGAAAAAGGTGTGGCTCAAATCAACAGCGAAGCGGTGAAAGCAAGTGCTGGTGCTATACACAACCTGCCTATTTGCAGAGAAAAGAACCTGCGCGACATTTATAAGTATTTCGCGCTCAATGGTGTTCAGGTGGTAGCATCTTCTCTAGATACAGAGATCACTATCGATGAAATCGACTTTACCCTTCCAACAGCAATTGTTATGGGAAGCGAAGGGAAAGGAATTAGTATCATGTCGAAGGACTACTCAAATAAGCAGTTCATTATTCCTATGCAAGGAAATATCAATTCGTTAAATGTATCTGTTTCTGCAGGAATGATTTTGTATGAAGTTTCGAAGCAGCGAAGAGTAGGAGCATAAGGTAGTTTGCCCGCTTAAGAAAACACTTAACTTTATGTTAACATATTCTCTATTAAATTTGTCTGAATCTTAAATAGAAATCACCTATAATTTCTTTTTTATTTGCGTATTATTGGGGTGATTTTCACCTAAAAGCTTGAATGAATACATGGATTTAGTTTTTGTTATTTTGAAGATTGTTGGCGCGCTTGGATTCTTTATGTACGGTATGAAGATAATGAGCGAGGGAATTCAAAAGGCTGCGGGTGAAAGTATGCGTAAAGCAATTAGTACGATGACTTCCAATAGATTCTTAGGGGTCAGTGTAGGATTCATCATAACCGCCTTATTACAATCTTCTTCTGCCACTACGGTTATGACGGTTAGCTTTGTAAATGCAGGGCTGCTCAGTTTAGTGGAGTCTGCCGGTATTATGATGGGGGCTAACATTGGTACTACAATAACGGGTTGGTTGGTTAATATTGTGGGAAAATTTAAAATTGCGGCCTACGCTCTACCTATCATAGCAATTGGTTTTCCCATGTTGTTTTCCAAGCGAGGTAATCTCAAAGATTGGGGGCAGTTTTTAATTGGTTTTGCTCTTCTTTTTATGGGATTAAGTGCATTGAAAGACTCTGTGCCGGAATTAGGCGCTGATTCACCAATTGTTCAATTTTTTACAAACTATGCGAATTTCGGCATCATTACCACGATTATTTTTGTTCTTTTAGGAACGCTTGTTACTGTGATAATGCAGTCGTCGAGTGCGGCAATGACGCTAACCTTGACGCTGGTGATGGTTAACGTGATTCCATTGCAAGTTGGCGCAGCGATGATTCTAGGTGAAAACATCGGTACAACAATCACTGCTGAACTTGCCTCTTTAGTTGGCAATGTTCATGCAAAGCGTTCGGCCAGAATCCACTCGATGTTCAATCTTATTGGAGTTAGCTGGATGATAATCGCTTTACCTTATGTTTTGAAATACATCGTTCCCGTTGTAACAGTAAGAGCCGCCGATTTTATGAATATGGATATCGGCAGTGGCGACCCGTTTTCCGATCCTAGTGCGGCTTCCTTGGGACTGGCCGTATTCCACACCTTGTTCAATTTTATAAACGTAGTTCTTCTTATTGGCTTTGTTCCATGGTTGGTTCAATCTGCTATTAAGACAGTAAAAGCGAAGGATGAGGAAGACGAGGAATTTCACTTGCAATTTATCAATAGTGGTTTGATGAATACACCTGCCTTGTCGGTTGTAAGTGCGCGAAAGGAATTGGATATGTTTGCGAAAGTAGTAGATAAGATGGGCCACAGTGTTTTTGCGCTTTTCTTCGAAAAGCAAAAAAACCCACAAAAATTAATCGATAAGGTACGGAAACTGGAAGATGTAACAGATAAAATAGACATTGAAATAACCCAGTACCTGGCAAAGATTTCTGAGTTTGACATCAATTTGGATACTACAAGGGAAATTCGAAATATGTTGCGAATTTCGAATGATTTGGAGCGAATAGGAGACATCTATTATGAGATGACAAAGAATTTCGAGCGTTTGCGAAAAGAAACAGATACCTTACCGGAGAATGCGAAATCAGAGCTTGAAGATATCATGAAGTTAACTATGCATGCCTTGAGGTTGATGCGTCAGAATTTGAATCACGAAAAAGCTAATGTCCCTCTGAAGGATATCGTAAATGCTGAAAAAGCAATCAATAAAAGAAGAAAAGCCATTTTTACCAATCACTTTGAGCGTTTAGAAAAAGGAATTTATGCGCCCAAAGTTGGTGTGTTGTTTATTGATTTCGTAAATCGGTCAGAACGAATTGGTGACCATTGTTTAAATATTCATGAGGCCATCTTAGGTAAGTCTGATTTATTTGAAGAGTACGATAAAGTTGAAGAAACTGAATCTGATAAATAGAGAAAATTGCTCCGTTTCCAACTGAATTAATCCCTTCTCAATTTCAACTTTTTTATTGGCTAGAATGTGTCGACTTAATTCTAATACAATATCCTTGCGTTAATCGTATGCGGCACTGCTTTTAATGTTTCTAGCGTCTCGTCTCCCATTTGGGTACTAACATCCAACACCACATACCCGACTTTTGCATTGGTACTAAGAAATTGACCAAGTATGTTAACTTGGAGATCGGAAATTCTTCTGTTGATTTCACTCAATACACCCGGAACGTTTTCATGAATATGTAATATTCGATTGGTGTTTTCCACAGTTGGCAAGCTTAACTCAGGCAAGGAGTGTGAGCCTAAAGTAGAACCGGTTTCTAAATATTTGATTAATTTTCCTGATACGTCAAGACCGATATTCCATTGCGCTTCTTCCGTACTTCCACCGATATGGGGCGTTAAAATAACATTTGGAACATTTTGTAATGGTGAAACAAATGGGTCGCCCACTATTTTAGGTTCTTTCGGGAAAACATCTATCGCAGCTCCTGCGATGATACCCTGATCCAAAGAATTTTTGAGTGCATCAATGTCAACTACGTTTCCGCGACTCATATTGATAAGGTATTGTCCTTTTCTGAATTTACCAATCACGTCAGCATTAAACAAATTTACAGTGGAGGGTAACGCCGGGACATGCAAAGTAATAATGTCACAAGTATTTATAATATCCGTAAGGCTGTCTGCGGCATTTGCATTTCCCAAAGGCAATTTGCTTTCAATGTCGTAGTAATAGACTTCAAGTCCGAGTGATTCAGCTAAGACGGATACTTGTGAACCAATGTGTCCGTAGCCAATAATTCCCAGTTTTTTCCCTCTAATCTCATGGCTATCGGTACTTTCTTTCAACCAAACGCCTTTGTGGGCCGCTTCATTTTTTTCGGGGATTTTGCGAATCAACATGATTGCACTGGCTATAACTAACTCGGCTACTGAACGAGTATTGCTAAACGGTGCATTGAAAACCGCGATGCCTTGATCGGTGGCTGATTCTAGGTTGACTTGATTCGTACCTATACAAAAACAACCTACAGCCATTAATTTATCTGCAGCTTGCAGGACCTTCTCGGTGAGTTGTGTTTTTGATCTAATACCTAAAACACGAACTTCTGGAAGGGTTTCCAATAGCTCGTCCTCATTCAAAGCCCCGGTTAGGATCTCAACATCGGTGTAGCCGGCTTTTTCGAATGCATCTTTCGCTGACGGGCTTATACTCTCTAGTAGTAAAACTTTGATTTTTTCTTTCGGAAAGGAAGTGTGTTGACTCATAGGTAAGTGCTTAAATAAATTAGCAAATACAAAGATGAGAGAAGGATGCAAGAATATTAAACTTCGCTTGTGATTTTTATACCCTTTTGTGGATAAAACGGGAATACAATTAAAAATTAAGAATTAAAAATTATGAGTTAAGAATTTGGAGTGTTCCTATGTATACATTTTTACCTCCTAACTGAAATCTCAATTCTCCTCACTACATACTAAGTAAATAATTTCCTATTCTCGCCTATTCTTTTGAAATTTGCACAAATTCGAAAATACATGAATATTACTTTTCCCGATGGTTCCGTTAGGTCTTATGACAAAGGTGTTACAGCCATAGCTATTGCTAAAGATATCAGTCACGGCCTTGCCAAAAAAGTGATGGCTGCTCGGGTTAATGGTGAAGTTAGAGATCTACTTCGCCCGATTGAAGAGGATGCGCAGCTAGAGCTTTTAACCTTTGATGATGAGGATGGTAAAAGAACCTTTTGGCATTCATCTGCTCACCTGATGGCAGAAGCCTTAGAGAGTTTGTATCCTGGCGTAAAGCTAGGTATCGGTCCAGCTATCGATGGAGGGTTTTATTATGATATCGATTTGGGGGATGACAGGCAGATTGGTCAAGAAGATTTACAGCAAATTGAAAATACCATGCGCAAGTTGGCTAAAAAGGGAAGCAAATATGAGCGTAAGGAAATTTCAAAGGCCGATGCCGTTGCGTATTTCCAAGAGAAAGGTGATGAATATAAGTTAGAGCTGCTTGAAGGCTTAAAAGATGGTGATATAACTTTTTATACACAAGGTGATTTTACTGATTTGTGCCGAGGACCTCATATTCCGGGAACAGGTCAAATTAAAGCCATTAAATTATTGAATATTGCTGGGGCATATTGGCGAGGAGATGAAAAGCGTAAGCAAATGACTCGAGTGTATGGCGTAAGTTTCCCGAATAATGAAATGCTGGATGAGCATCTTAATCTATTGGAGGAAGCCAAGAAAAGGGACCATAGAAAACTTGGTGCAGAATTGGAGCTTTTTATGTTTTCAGAAAGAGTAGGTGCGGGCTTGCCTATTTGGTTGCCTAAAGGCACTGATTTAAGAGAGCGATTAGCAAACTACCTGCGCAATGAGCAGGTGAAGCGTGGTTATCATCCTGTAGTGACACCCCACATCGGTAAGAAAGAGCTGTATGTAACTAGTGGGCATTATGAAAAATACGGAGAAGATAGTTTTCAAGCCATTCATACACCTAAAGAGGATGAGGAGTTTTTACTTAAACCCATGAACTGTCCTCATCATTGCGAGATTTATGCGCATATGCCGAAATCTTACCGTGATTTGCCTTATCGTGTTGCAGAATTTGGAACAGTTTACCGATATGAACAAAGCGGAGAATTGCACGGGCTAACGCGGGTCAGAGGATTTACGCAAGATGATGCACATATTTTTTGTACAGCAGATCAGTTGAAAGACGAGTTTTTGAATGTCCTAGAGTTAACAACTTCATTACTAAAGAAGTTGAGTTTTACGGAGTATACTGCACAAATATCGCTGCGTGACCCGGCAAATCCTGAAAAATACATTGGTAGTGCTGAGAATTGGGACAAGGCAGAGCGTGCGATTATTGAAGCTACAGCGGAAGTGGGATTGAAAACCGTAACCGAACTAGGCGAAGCGGCTTTTTATGGTCCTAAGTTGGATTTCATGATAAAGGATGCCCTGGGAAGAAGCTGGCAGCTCGGAACCATTCAAGTTGACTATAATTTACCTGAGCGTTTTGAGCTTGAATATATCGGAGCGGATAATGAAAAACATCGACCGGTTATGATTCATCGGGCGCCATTTGGATCTTTGGAACGTTTTACTGCAGTCCTTATCGAACATACTGGAGGAAAGTTTCCACTATGGTTAGCGCCTGATCAGGTTATCGTATTGCCAATCTCGGAAAAGTTTAATGATTACGGTCAAAAAGTGGTAGATGGACTAGTTTCTCGAGGTATTCGCGCAATTATGGATGAACGATATGAAAAGATTGGAAAGAAAATCAGAGATGCCGAAGTTAAAAAGATTCCTTATATGTGTATTATAGGTGAAAAGGAAATGATTGCTGGAGAGGTTGCTGTGCGCAAGCAGGCTGTAGGCGATATGGGTAGTCAAACTATAGATATGTTTGCTAGTATGATTTTAGCTGAAGTTGATAAAGAATAAGTTTTGCTTAATAAAATGATAGGCCTTAAAGTATAGGAATCTGAGTTAATTTCAATAAATTGTGCATCAATTGGGGCTTCCCCGTTTTTTAAATTAAAAATTAGTACTTGAGAAAATCAAATTACCGTCCAAGGGTCAAGCAAGAAGACCCACACAAAATTAATGAGAGAATTCGTGCTCACCGCGTGAGATTAGTGGGAGATAATGTTGAAACCGATGTATATCCGATTGAAAAGGCAAGGGCGTTGGCTGAAGAGCTAGAGCTCGATTTGGTGGAAATTTCACCCAATGCTGATCCGCCAGTATGTAAGATTCTTGATTATAAAAAGTTTCTTTACGAGAAAAAGAAAAAAGAAAAGGAAATTAAAGCGAAGTCGCAGAAGACAGTTATCAAGGAATTGCGATTCGGTCCGAATACGGATGATCATGATTTTGAGTTCAAAGCGAAGCATGGTGAGAAGTTTCTCGAAGAGGGCTCAAAGGTTAAAGCGTACGTTCACTTCAAGGGAAGATCGATTGTTTTTAAAGATAGGGGAGAGTTACTATTATTAAAATTAGCTAAGCGTTTGGAAGATTGGGGTGCGCCCGAGCAACTTCCCAAACTCGAAGGTAAGCGGATGATAATGGTCCTTGCACCAAAAAAGAAATCTAAATAAAAATCCAGCTGTACACCCCATAAATTAGAAGTGTACAAAAGGTGTTTTTTCTATTTAAAGACTTGTAAACTTAAAATAATAAGTGTACATTTGCACTCCAAAAATTTTGGATTATGCCGAAGATGAAAACAAATTCCAGTGCTAAAAAGCGTTTCAAAGTGACAGGTTCTGGTAAGATTATGCGAAGAAAAGCCTTTCATAGCCATATATTGACTAAAAAGGATAAAGACCGTAAGAAAGGATTAACGCAAGACGCAGAAGTATTCAAAGGTGATTTACCTCGAGTGAAGAGAATGCTTTGCATGTAATATTTGTAGAAAAAGTAAAAACTTAAAAATATGCCTAGAGCGACGAACAGACCAGCTGCGAGAGCCAAGAGAAAAGCAACCATGAAACTTGCCAAAGGTTACTTTGGTAGAAGGAAAAATGTATGGACAGTTGCAAAAAATGCTGTTGAAAAGGGGTTAAGCTATGCTTATGAGCACAGAAGACTGAAGAAAAGAGAATTCCGAACGCTTTGGATTGCTCGTATTAATGCTGCAGTTAGAGAGTACGGAATGAGCTATTCTCAATTCATGGATGGTGTACATAAAAAAGGTATTACTTTAAATAGGAAAGCTTTAGCCGATTTGGCAATGAATGAGCCAGCGGCTTTCAAAGCAATTGTTGAAGCAGTAAAATAGTCAACATAAGCACTGATATATGAACCCCGATACGCAAGTGTTGGGGTTTTTTATTGCTAGTAAATACAAGTTGCTAGGATACTCTCAGTGATTTAAGCATGAAGTAGTGAGGTATGCCAACCTCCTCAAACTTTTCTCCGACTTGGATATATCCTGAATTTCTGTAAAAGTTATATGCTGTTTCACGCGCATGACAATAAAGCTGAGAAAAGCCTTGCTCTTTCGCAAAAGCTTCGGCAGCTAGTAAAAGGTTTTTTCCTAAGCCACTACCTTGGTTTGCTTTGGCAACACAAACTTGTCTCATTTTAAGTTTTCCATTGCCCTGTGGCACCAAAATCATACATGCGATTGGATGTTTATCTTCAAAAATACCAAAGTGAATTTGCTCTTCTTCACCCTCCAAATCTTTACTATTTAGCACTAGACCAAGTGGAAGACGTAATTCTCTGTTACGTAAATCACAGAGTTGATGGTATAATTCGCTCGCAAAAGGCACTTGTCTTACTTGCATGGTATAAATATCCTAAAAGACTAGTAAATTTATAGCATAAATCTACTTTATTATGAAGCGAGTGTTTAGGCCAATCTTGATATGTTTTATGCTATTCTTCGCCAATGGCTTGGCTGCACAAACGATTAACGCTTTCTCGTATGCGGTCAGAGCAAAAGTAGATTTAAGAGAATTTTCTCCAAGTTATCATGCGAATGTTTTCAGTCATGAAGCTCCTTATCCTGGAAGTGATAGCTATAGAAATTACATCCATCAATTAAAGCACTTGTATTTCGGTCAAACAACTGAGTCAGTACCTGCAGTTCCAAAGTCTATCCAAGCCACCAGCAGTGAGCAAGCGATTATTAGCCAAGGTTTTGAGGGTAATTTTTTTGGTGGTATACCGAATGACAATGATTTGGCCATTTCGAATGATGGAATTATTGTTTCTGTCACGAATTCGGATTTATATGTTTTTGATGAAGATGGCAACAATATTTATGATGTTGGATTAGAAGATATTGCTGATAGTATAGGTTTAGTGGCAAATTCATATGACCCCAAGGTTGTATACGACCCGGGAACAGATCGCTTTATTTTGGTTTTTTTAAATGGGAACAATTCGAATGCTACTAATATTGTAGTCTGTTTTTCTGAGAGTAATGATCCCACTGCAGGTTGGCATGTATATGCATTGGATGGTAATCCATTGAATAATAATGCTTGGTCTGATTTTCCGATGATTGCAATGACTGAACAGGATTTTTTTGTGACTGTTAATCACATCAATAGTGATTCAGCCTCATGGCAAACTGGTTTTATGCAGTCGGTAATTTGGCAAGTGCAGAAAAGTCAGGGGTATGCTGGAGATCCAATCACTGCTGTGCTCCATAGTGATGTGAATTTTCAAGGGAAAGCTATTCGAAACTTGAGACCCGTGAAAGGCGGCTTTAGTCTAAAAAATCATGCAATGTATTTTATATCGAATCGCAATTTTGATTTCGCTAACGATACATTTTTTGTAGTAAAGATAAACGAGTCGCTTGAGCAAAATACTAGTCCCTTATTCACTACCCAAGCTGTATTATCCAATGCGAATTACGGCATGCCTCCAGATGCAAAGCAAACACCTACAACTTTTTTACAGACCAATGATGCACGTCCATTGGGTGCCATCATCGAAAATGGTGTCATTCATTTTGTGGGCAATACGGTTAGGTCGTCAGCCTCCGAATCTAGTGTGTATCATGGTAGATTAAATACATTAAGTACACCTTGGGAGATAGACTTGCACATATTCGAAGATACAAGCCTGGAATACGGATACCCTAATTTGTCATTCACTGGTCAGACTCCATTTGATGAGCAGTTTATACTTAGTTTTAATCATACATCTGTAGATAGTTTTCCTGGCGTTTCTGCAATTTTTTATGCTCGTGAAACGGGATATTCAGATAGGTTACACTTGGCAAGCGGTACAAGTAATGTGAATGTAATTAGTGGTATTTATGAGCGCTGGGGAGATTATTCGGGTAGTCAAAAAAAATACAATGAGCCAGGAGTGGTTTGGATAAGCGGGTTTATGGGTTTTCGCAATAATTTGGCTATTTCTCCTAATCAACATCGCACATACATTGCCAAACTTCTTTCTCCGGATAGCACGCAAACCAATGTTCAAACACTTACCTTTAATGAAAATAAATTATTCCCCAATCCGGCTGAAGATTATTTCTTTTTTCAGTTTGAATTGGACGAGGAAATGAAACTCAGATTTGACTTGTTGGATAATTTGGGGAGGAAACATGCTACGCTTTTGGAGGAATCGGTTAAGGCAGGTAAAAATGAATTTTTGTTCTCTACTCAAAGTCTTCCTGAAGGAATGTATTATTTGCATATTAATGATGAACAAGGGATTACTCGGTTTACATCACAAGTGATTAAAAGTAGATGATTTGGTTAAAAATATCGGCGGAGAGTATTTTATTATCTATCAAGGAATTGCTGAGTAATAAGTTTAGGGCTTTTCTTTCTTTGCTTGGGATATCAATAGCTATTCTTTGTCTTATCTCCGTTTTCTCTGCAGTAGATTCTTTAGAAAAGAATTTACGACAAAGTGTTAACTCGCTTGGGGATAATATAATCTATGTAAATAAATGGCCTTGGTTGATGGTGGAAGATTATCCATGGTGGAAGTTCATTCAGCGACCTGAAGTTTCTCGAGAAGACTACTTTGCACTTTATGGTAGGGTAAAAACTGCCGAAGCGATGGCCTTGTGGCGATGGGTGCAAACTGGAACACTTCAATATGAAAATGAAGAAGTAGAGCGCATTTCAATTTTTGGCATTACCCAGGATTATAATCAAGTTCGTGATATGGATTTTGCGGCGGGAAGATATTTTAGTGAGTTGGAATTCAACACCTTGCAAAACGGCACCTTGATAGGATATGAGCTAGCCGAGTTTTTCTTCGGAGAGGTCGATAAAGCGGTTGGTCAAACCATTCGCTTTGCAGGAATTGATTTGAAAGTTATTGGTGTTATGGCAAAAGAAGGCCAGGATGTACTTGGTATCAATGCTAATTTTGGTTTAGATAACACCCTTTATGTTACGGATAATTTTGCTGCAAGCAATTTAAATCCGCCTTTTGAGTCGGGTCCTTCCATTTTAGTCAAAGCGAAACCAGGCATTGAATTAGCTGAGTTAGAAGCTGAGTTGATTGGTCGTATGCGTATAGCGAGAAAACTTGTTCCTCAGCAGGAAGATAATTTCTCATTAAATAAGATTAGCTTGATTACGGGAGTGTTTGATCAGGTCTTTAATTTTATCTATGTAGCGGGTTTTGTAATCGGTATTTTCTCATTGATTGTTGGCGCCTTCGGTGTAGCGAATATTATGTTTGTATCGGTGCGTGAGCGAACCAATATTATTGGAATAAAGAAGGCATTGGGTGCTAAAAAGTTTTATATCCTACTTGAATTTATCATTGAAGCAATTATTCTTTGTTTGGTAGGTGGATTATTCGGCTTGTTCTTGGTATTCTCGCTGTTTAGTTTAATTAATTTTTTCATTCAAGACAGTGATCTGAGCTTTCAAATCTCTTTATTTAACTTGACTCTTGGGGTTTTGATTTCGGTGAGTGTAGGTTTGTTGGCAGGAATAATTCCGGCTGTAATGGCTGCCAATATGAAGCCAGTTGATGCCATACGCTCGTAGCTTATTTAAGTAAGTTTCGAATGCCTTCAATTTCCCGGATATAATCTCTTTGAATTTCTTCATGTACTTTCTCCGTAACTTTTTCCATACGAATGAGTTCGCGTTCAAAGATGTTAAGCAAAACGTTATTGTTTTTAATGCTTGGTTGAAAATTGGCTAATAATTCACAAAAGTGAAGGATAATTTCTAATTCTGTTTCCACTTTTTTGGAATAGCGTATATAGGTTTTTGCTTGTTTTAAAATTTTTCTTACGCCCTTTTTGATAAAATAGTAATTGCTATGATTGATATCGGCGAAACTACCGGCTAATTCTCGCTTCACTTCCTGAATGTACGTTCGTTCATCAGAAGCCTCAAAAAGAAGGTAAGTAAGCAACTCTTTCGTTTCCTTTTTAAACTTAGCCAAATGCAAACACATGGCAATGAGTTCACTTTTCTCGCTTTGATTCAGCGCGCGTTTAATTTCTGTTACTGTGGCAGTTTTCATAGACTTAAAGGTATTTCAATAAGTATGAAATAAGAAAAATCCTGTAGCTTTATCTTTGCGTATGCATCATCACTTTAAATTCCACAAACCCTTTAATTGCCTGAGTCAATTTGTATATGAGGGCAAACGCAAATCATCGAAACATCTTATCGGTGAATACTACGATTTTCCTAAAGGGACCATGGCGATTGGTCGCTTGGATGAAAATTCTGAGGGTTTGTTACTGTTAACTACAGATGGAAAAGAAAGCGCTCGTATTCGGAGTAAAAAGGTTGAAAAGGAATACTATGTGCAAGTAGCGGGATTGATTACCGATGAAGCCATTGAAATGATGAGGAAAGGCATGGAGATTAGTATTCAAGGCGGGAAGTATAACACTTTACCCTGTAAAGTGACTCGCATAGATTTCCCTCTTCATCTTCCGTTAGAGAAACGAAAAGTGAAAAATGAAGACCATGGGCCAAGTTCATGGGTTTCAATTACGCTTCGAGAAGGTAAATTCAGGCAGGTGCGTAAAATGACACATGCAGTTGGTTTTCCGACACTTCGATTGGTGAGGTATCGAATCGGCGATGTTCATTTGGATATACCCGTTAGGGCCTTAGAGGAAGTAGATAAATTGTAGTACTTTACCTGAACGCATTATTGGGGGGGTTCTCATTCTTTTTGATGTATCTTTGCCTCTTTATGGAAACAGTTGCAATAGTAGGACGACCCAATGTTGGAAAGTCCACCTTATTTAATCGAATCACTGGTGAACGCAAATCAATTGTAGATGATCAGAGTGGTGTTACCCGAGACAGGGTTTATGGTGAGTCCGAGTGGGGCGGTATTCGGTTCAATATAATCGATACTGGCGGGTTTGTTCCGAATTCGGAAGATGTTTTTGAGGCGGCCATTCGCGATCAGGTTAAGATTGCCATGCAAGAAGCCAATGTTTTATTGTTTGTAGTGGATGTTACTACAGGGATTACTTATTTAGATGACGAGATTGCAGCCATGCTGAGAAAGAGCGACAAAAAAGTAATTCTCGTGGTAAACAAGGTGGATAATCATCAACGCCTTTTGGACAGCAATGAATTCTATTCTTTAGGTTTTGATCAACTGTATGCTTTATCATCGATTAATGGCAGTGGAACGGGGGATTTATTGGATGCGGTTATTGAAGGAATGGAAAATAACACGGATGAGGAGATCGAGGATGATATCCCTAAGATTTGTATTATCGGTCAACCGAATGCGGGAAAGTCTTCAATTGTAAACGTATTTGTGGGTGAAGAACGAAATGTTGTAACTGACATAGCAGGGACTACAAGAGATTCGATACATACTCGATTCAAAAAGTTTAACAAAGATATTTTGTTAATAGATACGGCTGGAATTCGAAAGAAGTCCAAGGTGCATGAAAATCTTGAATTTTATTCGGTTATACGCGCAATTAAAGCACTTGACGAGTCGGATGTTTGTATATTAATGATTGATGCATCGAAAGGAGTTACCTCTCAGGACATCAGTATCTTTGCCTTAGCGGCTCGCAAGAAAAGAGGAATTGTGATTGCTGTGAACAAGTGGGATTTGGTTCCAGATAAGGATGCAAATACCGTTAAAGAGTACGAGGCGATGATTAAAGAGCGTATTGCTCCTTTTCGTGATGTCCCTATTGTGTTTATTTCTGTAACTGAAAAGCAACGTGTGTTGAAAGTATTGGATTATGCGCTGGATGTTTATGAGAACAAAAAAAGGAAAATTCAGACATCTAAGCTCAATGAGCACATGCTCAAGGTTATAGAGCGAAATCCACCTCCAGTAGTTAAGGGTAAAAGTATCAGTATAAAATTTGTTACCCAATTACCAGCTACTACACCATCATTCGCATTCTTCTGCAGCAATCCTAAGTATATACGGGATGCCTATAAAAACTATTTAGAGAATCAAATTCGAAGTGCTTATAATTTTACGGGAGTCCCAATAAATATTTTTTTTAGAGAGAAATAGCCTAAATACTTGTATGATTAACAATATTTCATATATTTGAGACTTAATTTTCATAAAACACATAAAAAACAAATTAAAATGAAAAAATTATCACTTTTATTAGTTGCTGCTGGATTATTCGCGTTCTCTTGCAAGCAAGCAGAGGAAACTACAGAAGAAACTGTTGAAGAAGGTACTGAAATGGTTGAAGAAACTGTAGAGGCTACGGAAGAAGCTGTTGAAGAAGCTACTGAAATGTTAGAAGAAGCTGTTGAAGCTGTTGAAGAAGCTGCAGATGCTGTAGCAGAAGAGGCGGAAGAAGTTACTGCTGAGTAAACTCAGTTGTTTTATAATCTCGAAAAGAGGAAGTCTTAGACTTCCTCTTTTTTGTTTTATACATGAAGTAAAAATTTCTGCAGTCTAACTCTCTTTAAAAAGTCTTGTTGTTTAAACTGCGAGTTTATCTCTGCGCACTTTTTTTTAGTAAGTAGCAAAGTATGAACAGATGTATAATTATTCTTTATAAACAGGAAAGCGGTCAAGTTCGATAACTTTTTTTGTTGTGATTTGCCACGCATGTGTGTAATCTCCATTGCTAATAGCCAGGTAGGGAACGGCAAATTTTATATTATAGTTAAGACATTGTTGAAGAACTTTTTCGCTGAGTACCTCACTTTGCGCTTTACATTCTAATAATAAAAATGGCTGAGTATCCTTGTCGAAAACTAAGAGGTCGAATCGTTTTTTTAAGCCGTTAATCGTAAACTCTTTTTCGATGGCAATTTTTCCTTTCGGATAGCTTAGGTCATGGATGAAGAAGTGTATGAAATGCTGCCGCACCCATTCCTCAGGCGTTAGAATTACGTTTTTCTTCCTAACTTCGTCAAAAATGAATAGTTGATCATTTTTGCTGTGAATTTTTAAGTTGTATTTACTGAACTCAATGCGCATCGGATTGCTAAATTAAGGGATTATGAAGACAAAACAAGAAATAGTAGAGAACTGGCTTCCGCGTTATACGGGTGTTGAGCTAGCTGATTTTGGAGAATATATACTGCTTACGAACTTTTCTAACTATGTAGAGAAATTTGCGGAATGGCATGAAGTGGGTGTTATTGGGAAAGGTAAGCCGATGCAGTCGGCTACGGCTGAGGGCATAACCATTATTAATTTTGGTATGGGAAGTCCCAATGCGGCTACTGTTATGGATTGTTTATCAGCGATTAAACCGAAAGGTGTTTTGTTCTTGGGTAAGTGCGGAGGGTTAAAGAAAAAGAACCAACTTGGAGATTTTGTATTGCCCATTGCTGCAATACGTGGGGAAGGAACAAGTAACGACTATTTTCCTCCTGAAGTGCCATCGTTGCCTGCTTTTGCCTTGCAAAAAGCCATTTCAACTACTATCCGAGATTTTAATCATGATTATTGGACTGGAACTGTTTATACGACTAACCGCCGGGTTTGGGAGTACGATGAAAAGTTTAAAAAATATTTGAAGCGAATTCGAGCCATGGCTATTGATATGGAGACGGCCACGATTTTTACAACGGCTTTTGCAAATACAATCCCAGCAGGAGCTATACTTTTAGTTTCTGATCAGCCCATGGTGCCAGATGGTGTCAAAACATCGAAAAGTGATGAAAAGATTACAACAAACTTTGTTGATTTACATCTTAAATTGGGCATCGAATCCTTAAAACAGTTAATCAACAATGGCTTAACGATAAAGCATTTAAGGTTTTGAAAAAGGATTACAGCCAAGTTTTAGCGGATTTAAAAAATAAGATTTATCAACCGATTTATTTCTTGTTTGGTGATGAGTCGTATTACATTGATTCCGTTGTTAGTTATATTGAGAAGAATGTGCTAACAGAAACAGAGAAAGCTTTCAATTTTCAGGTCTTGTATGGCAAGGAAGTAGAAGCTATGCAAATTGCGGAGAGTGCCAGTCGATTACCCATGATGGCCAATCACCAATTACTTATTGTCAAAGAAGCACAGCAGTTAAATAATATTCAGGCTCTTGAGGATTACCTAAATAAACCAAGCCAAACCACTATTCTTGTGTTGGCCTACAAGCATAAGAATCCCGATAAAAGAACAGCGTTTTTTAAAAATTTGATTGCCAGTCCGCACAGCGCAGCTATGGAATCAAAGGCTATTCGCGACTATGAAGTGGCTAAGTGGATTAGTGCTTATGCGGGTCAAAAAAAGCTAAATATTTCACCAAAGGGTGTAGAAATGCTTGCTGAGTTTTTGGGTGCTGATATCAGTAAGATTGTTAATGAGATTGACAAATTACTAATGATAAAAGGAGTGGGGGCTGACATCAGTGAAGAGGATATTGAAAAAAATATTGGTGCATCAAAAGATTACAATATTTTTGAGCTAACTGCGGCGTTGGGTGAAAAGAATTCAGAAAAGACTTTTCGGATTTTACAATACTTTAGTGCGAACCCTAAAGCTTTAGTTTTAGTAATGGCTCTTGGCACAATTAATAGCCTATACCAAAAGATTTATTTGTGTAAGCATGCTGTTCATGCAGATGATAGAGAGTTGGCAAGTATATTGAAAGTTGGACCGTACTTTGTTAAAGATTATAAACGCTACGCCTCGAAATATGGATTGGATCAGCTGGAAAAAACTTTTGAGTTAATTACTGAGTATGATTTGAAATCTAAAGGTATGGGTAGCAAAACCCTGAGCCCTTCTGAATTATTAACAGAAATGTGCTATCGAATTTTTAACCTGTGAAATGTTTAGAGGTCCTCTCTTAAGCAGTTAAGCGCTTCTATTTTATCCCGACTGATTTGGGCTTTCAGCTCATTCAAGTTCGCGAACTTAGCTTCATCTCTCAGTCTCTTGACCAACTGAATTTGTATTTCTTCACCATAAATATCTTGGTCAAAATTTATAATGTGCACTTCAATCGTTTTTTCGTTGCCTTCAACTGTTGGCCTGAATCCAATATTGAGCATGCCTTGGTAGCGTTTGCCGCTTAAATATGCAAATACCGCATACACCCCGGTTTTAGGAATTAGTTTATAATCTACATTTAACTGTAAATTAGCTGTTGGAAATCCGATAGTTCGACCTATCTGCTTGCCTTTAATAATATAGCCACTCAATTTGTATGGGTGACCGAGTAGTTGCTCTCCAGTCTCTATATCACCGGATAATAAGGCGTTGCGAATTTTTGTGCTACTCACATCAATATCTTCTATCGTTTCCTTAGTGATTTGTTCTACTTGATAGTTAAACACTTTAGCATATTCTTCTAACAATTCTATATTCCCACTTCTATTTATACCAAAATGATGATCATAACCTATCACAATGGTATGAGGTTGAAAATTTTCTACAAGAAAATTCTTCATATAAGCTAGGGCGGGCAATTGGCTAAAAGCCTTACTAAATGGTGCTACAACTAAATTATCTAGCCCATAGGCTTCTAACAATTCAATTTTTTCTTCAAGCGTATTCAATAATTTCAACTCTTTATTGCCTGGCTGTAGCACGAATCGAGGGTGTGGATGAAAGGTGACCAATATACTTTCACCTCCATTAGATTGAGCAATATTGTGAATTCTGTCTAGAAGTTTTTGATGACCTTTATGTACGCCATCAAAGGTGCCAATTGTCAAAACGGCATTTTTGAATTGAGGTAAGTTATCTAAATTTTTAAATACTTTCATTCGTTTCAAAGGTAGAGATAAAATCAATAAAGTCTTGTATTTGCCAGGCCTCGCTAACATGGTATTCTCCTATTCGGGTTCGACGTAAACTACTTAAGTGAGCGCCGTTATTTAGTGCTTTACCAAAGTCATTGGCTAGTGATCGGATATATGTTCCCTTGGTGCAACTTACCTCAAATGCGATATCGGGAAAATTAGTAGTTTCGATATCGAATTGGTGAATGGTAACCTTTCGACTTTTTAATGTTGGTTCCTCGCCTTTACGTGCAAGATCGTATGCTCGCTTGCCGTCTACCCAAATCGCAGAGAATACTGGTGGTGTTTGTTCAATTTCTCCATTAAAATCTTCAGCTACCTTTTTGCAGTGTTCCGGTGTAAGTCCGGAAACATCAAAAGTTTGATCAAAGCTCGTTTCTAAATCGAATGATGGGGTGGTAGCCCCGAGTGTTATGGTTCCTGTGTATTGTTTGATCGTTTCTTGTAATGCAGGTATTTGTTTAGTAGCTTTTCCCGTGCAAAGAATCAGTAAACCAGTGGCAAGGGGGTCGAGTGTCCCCGCGTGTCCAATTTTAAACTTCCTTGCTTTAATGCCTATCTTTTTACTAATGGCATACTTAAGTTTTTTGACTGCGTCAAAGGACGTCCAATGCAAGGGTTTATCGATAAGGATAATTGAAGCATCTTTAAGCTGTATAAGATTACTCTTTGGGGTAAATAGCACGTTAGCTGTTTGTTTGATGGGCGAAATTACAATTATTTGCAACAAAAAAAGCCTCTGCCTGGACACCTGGCAGAGGCTTGGTTAGTATCACGGGGGATACAGTAAACTAACACCTCAAAGGTAAACTCTACTGTATCAGGAATATGGTGAGATTAATAGAGTCATGGTTTGGATGCGTAAATGACTCTTATGGTTGAGTGAATAGTATTTACTACTTAAAGGAGTAGCAACTAATAACACGATCATCGCTGGCATAGTACACTTTATTTGTAATATCGTCAACAGCGTAATTAGGGTCTTTATCTTTACCAACGACTATTTTTTGTTTTATTTCACCGCTATGCTTATCAACTTGAATCAGCGTATATTCTCTTTTCGTTTCTTCCATCATCATGAATACAAAATTTCTTGATTGCTGTGTTGCCTTGACTCTTTCTTTAACTTGTGTAAAGGCATCTTTCGCATAACTCATAGCAACATTGCCACCCTCATCGAATGCTTGTCCAAGTCCATCATAGATAGCCGATTCAATTGGGTTATCAGCTTGTTGGGAACCCGCTGAGTAAACTGCAGCACTCATTTTGTATGCGGCACCGATGTAAACTGCTCTTGCCGCCTGGGCTAATAGAAGTGCCTTTTTGAAGACATTCGCGCTAGGGGCTTGGAAATAATTCTGAAAGAGAAGCACTCCATCATAATTACATTTTAGAATGTTTTGGTCTGAAGTAAGCACAATACCATCATCAAACAACTCAATGGAAGTGGGTATTTCTTTTCCCTCTAGCTTGATGTTTTCTAATATCAGTTTTACTTCTCCGTTATCCTTATTTACCCTGTAAAGAGATTTTTCCTTATCTGAATAGGTATAGATAAAGTTTCCTTGCATAGCTATTGGCATAGAAAAGTTAATTGCTAACTTACTCGCATTGAAAGGTATAGCTGAACGTAAGGGATTATCTAAGATAGTAGACCCATCGGCGAGATTGATAAAATCTAGTTCAAGGTTAGTTTTGTATAATAAGCCTCTAGGCGTCATTTCAGTGAATTCAAGTCCCCCTTTTATTTTTACTGGTTTAGAAAATTTTTCTTCGCCCAAATCATAGCCTAAAATATTTAGATAGAGATCGCTGTCTGCTGAGTGCTCTTTGTCGTACGAACTGATCGTAAGGATGCCTTCAGGTAATTCTTGGTAGGAAAGAATGCTACCTTTAGTAGAAAGCCCTTTACCTTTTTTACCCCAAAGACCCTCTCCAGTGTTGATGTCAAGTTTGTTGGTTTTTGACTTTCCTGATGAAAGTGGACTTACGATTACTCCATCTTTCAAAAAGTAAACACTGCCTAAATTACCGTCAAGTTTGTATGGTTCTTTCCAGAGTGAACTCCCATCCTCTGTGCTGAAAGCTGTGTAACTTACTGAATAGTTTTCTTTCTCGTTTCCATTTTCATCTTTGGTAATACTTCTAACCTCAGCCTCAAGCACAACCATCTTTGTATTTAATGGATTTAAATGAAATTGAATCTTCAAGTCCTCATCTTTTAACATGATAGAACCTAAGGCTTCCATTAACATACCTAACTGCATGCTATTTGCCCCTCCATTATCCATTGCACTTTTCTTAAATATGATTTCTCCACTGTTTGTGTTCACTCGGTATACAAAAGCAAAGGAACTCATCATAAACTCATCCTTGTTTAGCTCAGCATAACCAGTTAGTTTGCCGAAGTCTTCATCGTTGGACCACTTCTTCTTTCCGCTTACTAAGTCAATTACTAACATACTTAGTCCATCTTTACCATCTTCTTGGGCGAGAAGCATCAAACTGTTATTGAGTGGTAGTGGGTATACCTTTTGAATTTTTTCAATACCCAAATCAATAGTACTAAATATCATTTTCCCATCTGCAGGATTTATACCAACGATTTGATTATCTTCTGTATTTAATGTGAAGAAAGGGGTGTTAGGAATTTCCCGATAACTTTCATCTGCAGCTGCACTGCTTAGTTTATTTTGCCAAGCTATTGCACCGTTTTCTGTATTTATTCCGTAGATACTATTTCCTGCTTGAACAATAAAATAGCCATAGGAAGTTACCTTTTGCCAATTAATATTTTCTTCTAACTCAATTTTCCAAGAAATTTCTGTGTTTGCAATTAGCAGAAAAGGTAAAAGCAGTAAGATAAGAATTGTTTGTAGTTTCATTTCTGAGTATTTTATTCCTTTAGAGAATTTTAGCTGGAAAGGATAATTTAAATAAATAGTACATTAACAAAAAACAGCCACGTTTTCGTGGCTGTTTTTAAATTTCAATTACGAACTAAGCGTTTTGCTTTTTAATCAAGTTCAACGCACTTCCTTCTTTGAACCACTCAATTTGAGCTTCATTGTAGGTATGAGCCACTTCAAAACTATCGCTAGAACCATCTTTATGGTGTAAAACAACGCTTAAATTTTTCTTCGGAGCAAATTCAGTTAATCCAAGAATATCGATGGTGTCATCTTCTTGTACTTTATCGTAATCTGCCGGATTAACAAAGGTTAAACCTAACATACCTTGCTTTTTCAAGTTGGTTTCGTGGATACGAGCAAAAGATTTCACGATAACCGCGCGAACGCCAAGGAATCTTGGTTCCATAGCTGCATGTTCTCGAGAAGAACCTTCACCGTAATTTTCATCACCAATAACTACAGAGCCAATTCCTGCTGCTTTATATGCTCTTGCTGTTGCAGGAACAGGACCGTACTCGCCAGTCAACTGGTTCTTTACTTTATCCGTTTCTTTATTGTATGCATTAACTGCACCAATCAATAAGTTGTTGGAGATATTATCCAAGTGACCTCTGTACTTCAACCATGGACCTGCCATAGAGATGTGGTCAGTTGTACATTTGCCAAAAGCCTTAATTAACAGCTTCATGCCTTTTAAATCTGTTCCATCCCATGGAGCGAAAGGCTCTAATAGTTGCAAACGATTGGAGTCTGGGGCTACAACAACTTCTACATAGCTTCCATCTTCGGCTGGAGCTTGATAGCCATTGTCTTCGACATCAAAACCTTTAGGCGGTAATTCGAATCCTGTAGGTTCGTCTAATTTCACTTGTTCACCTTTGTCGTTAGTTAACGTATCTGTTAATGGATTGAAATCTAAACGACCAGCAATAGCAATAGCAGCTACTAACTCCGGAGAAGTTACGAAAGCGTGGGTGTTTGGATTTCCATCTGCTCTTTTCGCGAAGTTCCTGTTGAATGAGTGAACGATGCTGTTCTTAGGTGCATTCTTTGGATCGCTGTATCTCGCCCATTGTCCAATACAAGGTCCACATGCATTGGTAAAGATCGTTGCATCCAAATCTTCAAATATTTTTAACAAACCGTCTCGCTCAGCGGTATAACGCACTTGCTCCGAACCCGGGTTAATTCCGAATTTCGCTTTAGTTGTTAAACCTTTTTCAACAGCTTGTTTTGCGATAGAAGCAGCTCGAGACAAATCCTCGTAGGATGAGTTCGTACAAGAGCCAATTAATCCCCATTCTACGTCAAGCGGCCAATCTTCTTTGGTTGCTTTTTCGGTCATTTCTCCCACAACAGTTGCTAAATCTGGTGTGAAAGGCCCATTTAAATGAGGCTTTAATTCGCTCAAGTTAATTTCAATTACCTGATCAAAATATTTTTCAGGATTAGCGTATACTTCGGGGTCACCGGTAAGATGCTCTTTAACTTCATTTGCTAAATCAGCCACATCGCTTCTGTCTGTTGCTCTTAAGTAGCGATCCATGCTTTCGTCATAACCGAAAGTTGAGGTAGTTGCTCCAATTTCTGCTCCCATGTTGCAAATCGTTCCTTTACCAGTACAAGACATGCTTAGAGCCCCTTCACCGAAATATTCCACAACAGCACCGGTGCCACCTTTAACTGTTAAGATACCGGCAACTTTTAAGATAACATCTTTAGGTGCAGACCAACCGCTTAATTTACCGGTTAACTTAATACCAATCAATTTAGGCATTTTCAACTCCCAGGCCATACCAGCCATTACGTCAACCGCATCAGCTCCACCTACACCTATAGCGATCATACCTAATCCACCGGCATTAACCGTATGAGAATCCGTACCAATCATCATTCCGCCTGGGAAAGCATAGTTTTCTAAGACTACTTGATGAATAATACCTGCACCTGGTTTCCAGAATCCGATGCCATATTTATTACAAACTGAAGCCAGGAAATTGAAGACTTCATTGTTTTGATTTATTGATTCTTGTAAATCTTTTGAAGCACCTAATTTGGCTTGAATCAAGTGGTCAGCATGAGCTGTAGAAGGCACAGCAACTTTTCCTTTCCCTGCTTGCATGAACTGCAGTAAGGCCATTTGCGCTGTTGCATCTTGCATGGCCACTCTATCTGGAGCAAAATCTACATATGAATTGCCTCTTTCATAATTTTCCAAGGAAGTATCCTGATGTAAATGAGAATAAAGAATTTTTTCTGTTAGTGTTAAGGGACGCTGTAGGGTTTTTCTTGCTGCCTCAATTTTTGCAGGTAAACTAGTGTATACCTCTTTTATCATGTCGATATCAAATGCCATATGGATATTAACTTTTTATGGTGATTAAATGGACTGCAAAGATAATGATTGACAAAGGATTTTTTTTATGTTTTTGGCGATTAAGTAATTGGTATAGATAGAATACCTTCGAAAAGTTTTACTTTCGTTAAGTGAATTGGAGTGATTATTTCAAAATAGCTATTACAGCCCTAAAAGGGAATCGTTTGCGAAGTATTCTTACGCTGCTCATTATTTCATTTGGAATAATGGCTTTAATTATCATTTTTACTTGTATTGATGCGATTCGTGGAAATATTACAGAGAATTTTATAGAGTTAGGTGCAGGCGCGTTTACTATTCAAAAAGATGCTGGTTTGCGTAGACGCTCATCAAATACGGAATTAGAGAAAATATCATTTGCAGAAGCAGAAAGTTTTGTAAAGAAATTCGATTTTCCAGCAGATCTTTCCTTAAATACTGTTGTGGATGAAAATATTACGATCAAAACCTTTTTTGCGGAGTCGAATCCGAATGTGCGCATTGAAGCTGGAGATTTAAGCTATTTGGATTTGGCAGGAAAGAATATTGCTTTAGGGAGAAATTTTACAGATATAGAAATGCTCAATGGCTCTAACGTTGCGGTGCTCGGTTATGATGCAGCTGCCAAGTTGTATCCTGCGGCAGATTCTGTGATTGGCAGTAAAGTGTTAATTGACGGAAAAAAATATAATGTGGTGGGGATGTTAGAGTCTAAAGGAGCATCTGCAGGAAAGAACGACAACTTTGTTTTAATTCCATATACAAACGCTCGAAAAGATTTCGATTTGAGTAATGCGAGTTTTAATATTATAGTTGAATCAAGTGACCCAGATTTCTTGGAAAAAGCTATTGCTGAAGCAGAAGGAGTGATGCGCAATGTGAAGAAGTTGGGTGCTTTAGATGAGAATAATTTTAGCATTGTCCGAAGCGATAAATTGGCAAATACTTACCTCGAACAAATCTCTTTCATTGAGGTTGCAACAGCGGTTATTGGTTTCCTTACCTTACTAGGGGCAGGAGTTGGGCTGATGAATATTATGCTTGTTTCGGTGAATGAAAGAACCCGAGAAATAGGTTTAAGTAAATCATTAGGAGCTACGCGGCGAACCATTTTTATGCAATTCTTACTTGAAGCGATAACTATATGCGTTGTCGGTGGCCTTGTCGGGATAGTATTGGGGCTTTTCTTGGGCAATATCATTGCCATCTTTGTTTTAAAGTCTAAGTTCACCTTGGCAGTCGCCTGGGTTGTTGGTGGTTTAATCTTTTGCACCATAATTGGTCTGCTCGCAGGCTTGTTCCCGGCCTATCGAGCGAGTAAATTGAATCCGGTGGATGCGCTTCGTTATGAATAATTGATAATGTACAATGAATAATGAATAATTGATAATATAACCTGACAGGTTCAAGAACCTGTCAGGTTGTTCTTACTCGTATTTCGATTTTAGGTTTTCGAATTTGACACCCCTCATACTGGTCGTAGCGTCCCGCTGCGAACCCGACAATATTGACAATCTTCGAATTTCGAGTTTGGGTTTTCAAATTTGACCATAAACAAAAAACCCTTCCGCCAGCTGGAGGAAGGGTTTTTTTATCTGATATCTGAAATCTGATGCCTGACTTCTGACAACTGTTATATGAATTCTTACTCAGCAACTACAGCAAACTTAACCGTTGCTTGTACTTTTTCGTGTAAATCTAAATTCGCTGTGTACTCACCCAAAGTCTTGATTTCCTCACCTTCAAAAGTGATTTTCTTTCTATCCACTTCGATGTTCAATTGCTCTTTGATAGCTTCAGCTAAGTGGTGCGTAGTGATTTTACCGAAAATCTTTTCAGTAGTACCCACTTTGGCTCCAACGTTTACCGTAGCTCCTTTAAGGATGTCAGCAATTTCTGTGTATTCAGCAATAATAGATGCTTCACGCTTATCTTTAAACTTTAAGTTATTTGCTAGTATCTTTCTGTTTGTTTCATTAGCGATCATAGCCAAACCTTTAGGAATCAAATAGTTTCTTCCGTATCCAGTTTTAACTGTCACTAAATCATCTTTCTCGCCTAAACCAATAACTCTTTCTTTAAGTATTATATCCATGATTAATTGATTTTAGCCTATTTTAATAAATCCGTCGAGTAAGGCAATAAAGCAAGGTGTCTTGCACGCTTAACCGCTTGCGCTACTTTACGCTGATACTTTAATGAATTTCCTGTTAAACGGCGAGGCAACAATTTACCTTGATCGTTTACGAAGCTCAATAAGAACTCAGGATCTTTGTAATCGATGTACTTGATACCGTTTTTCTTAAAACGACAGTACTTTTTCTTTTCTTTTCCAATCTTAATTGCAGAAAGGAATCTAATGTTTTTGTTCTGTGCCATTTTTACGCCTCCTCAACTTTTTTAGGTTCTTGTTTCTTTTTGTTTCTACCAACTAAGCCTGCGCGTTTGTCATCATTATATTTCTTAGCGTATTTATCCACTCGGATAGTTAAGAAACGCATAATGCTTTCATCTCTTCTAAGGCTAAGCTCAAACTTCTCAATCATAGCAGTATCCGCCGTGTATTCTACGTGGTGGTAGATACCCGTGGTTTTCTTCTTGATTGGGTAAGCTAATTGCTTTAATCCCCAGTGAGCTTCTTCAACGATCTCAGCACCATTGGATTTTAAGAAGTCCATATATTCTTTTATGGTCTTCTTGACGTCCTCATCAGAGAGAACTGGTGTTACAATAAATGTAGTTTCGTATTGATTCATAATGGTTATTAAATAATTATAAAAATTCGGAGTGCAAAAGTACACTTTTCTTTTGAATTATTGAAGCTTTTTATGGATGTAGCTGAATTTAGTTGAAAAGGCGCTTGGATGGCAACAACCTGACAGGTTCTTGAACCGGCCTTTGATTAACGAATCATGAATGACGATTAACGATTTTTGAAGTAGTTACTATCTTGTTTGTATACAATTATGAATGTCATTTCGAGCTGACGATAGGAGGCGGAGAAATCTATCTTTTAGAGTGAATGCTACATTCTAAGGTTTTCTCTGGTTTGCTTGAATGAGTAGTAATCCCAA
>JGI26082J51739_10000213_pt1 | contig 35605 bp, 34 predicted proteins | sample SaaInl5LU_22_DNA_FD_51739 | JGI IMG/M metagenome (IMG submission 51739)
CCCCGCACCCCCCGGGATATTTTTAAAGAGAAGAAGACAATGGGTTGCGATCTTTCCAGACTTTTGAATCCACGTGCCATTGCTGTGATCGGTGGTGGAGCATGGTGCGCCTCGATCATCAAAGCCGCCGAGATGATCGGCTATGACGGAGAGATTTTCCCAGTGCATCCCGAAGGCAAGGTCATTGCCGGGCGGCAGGCCGTTCGATCGCTAGCTGAATGGGATGGCCCGATTGATGCGGCCTTCATTGGCGTCAATCGCACGGCAACGATTGATATCGTGCGCGAGCTTCGAGCGCTCGAGGCGGGCGGAGCGGTTTGTTTTGCCAGCGGGTTTTCGGAGGCAGGCGCGGAGCTTTCTGACGGGGCAGATTTGCAAGCCGAACTTGTGGAGGCCGCAGGCGACATGCCCATCCTCGGGCCGAACTGCTATGGCTTCATCAACGCACTTGAAGGGGCCGCGATCTGGCCAGACCAGCATGGATGCAGCCGTGTTGAGCGCGGCGTAGCGATCCTTGCACAAAGCTCCAACATCGCCATCAACCTCACCATGCAGAAGCGCGCCTTGCCGATCGCCTATGTTGTGGCCTGCGGAAACATGGCGCAAACATCGCAGGCAGAGATTGCCATGGCCCTGCTCGATGACCCTCGAGTCACCGCGATTGGCCTTCACATCGAAGGCTTTGGCGACACCGCAGAATGGCACGCGCTGGCGCTCAAGGCCGAGGGCAAGGGCATCCCACTCCTTGCGCTTAAGGTTGGTAAATCGGAGCACGCTCAGGCGGCGACNGTCTCGCATACAGCTTCTCTTGCGGGCAGCCATGCAGGCGCCAATGCTNTNCTGGCCCGTCTCGGTATCCCGCGTGTTCCTGACATCCCCAGCTTTCTGGAAACACTCAAACTCCTACATACTGTTGGGCGACTTGACCGCGCGAGCCTTGCGACTGTCTCATGCTCGGGCGGGGAGGCCAGTCTTGCCGCAGATACAGCCCACGGCCGCGCCCTGAGCTTTCCCCCGCTTTCTGGGCCACAGCGCAAAACACTTTTCGAAGCGCTTGGCCCCAAAGTGGCACTTGCCAATCCGCTCGATTACCATACCTACATATGGCGNGACACCGCGCGCATGACAGAGACCTTTGCCGCCCTCGCAGGCCCCGAAACAGGCATAACCCTGGCCATTGTCGACTACCCACACACCGATGCGACAGACTGGGCCTGCGCAACAGATGCAATCCTCGGTGCGGCGCAGCAAACAGGGCGGCCCTATGGCGTTGTGGCGACATTGCCAGAACTCCTGCCACTTGATGTGGCAGCGCGATTTATGGCGGCAGGCGTCGTGCCCTTCATGGGACTCACCGAGGCAATCACCGCCGTAGAAGCTGCTGCGCTTCCCGCTGTCGTAAATCCGCAGCCGCCACTCCGGGGCGGCGCGCTTGGCCTCGCAGAGACGCTAAGTGAACACGCCTCAAAGACTGAGCTTTCAAACGTTGGCGTGCCTGTTCCTGCATCTTTGCGATTGACCTCGCTTGAAGGCCTTGCCGCTCAGCTCGCAGGCCTCGTCTTCCCTCTCGCGCTCAAGGCTGAAGGGATGGCGCATAAGTCTGATGCAGGCGGTGTCGCTCTTGGCCTGATGTTTGCGGAAGAGGTACAGACTGCTGCTGAAGCAATGGGAGGGGTGAGCTGGCTTGTCGAGGAGATGGCAACAGGCGCTGTGGCCGAGCTACTTGTCGGCGTGACACGCGACGAGGCCCATGGCCTCTTGCTTACGCTGGGCGCGGGTGGTGTCCTAACAGAACTTTTGCAAGATACTGTTTCCATGCTCCTGCCTGTGACGGACAACGACATAAAACAGGCTCTAACAAAGCTCAAATGTGCGCCTTTGCTCACAGGCTACCGCGGCAAACCTGCCGCCAATATAGACGCGATCGTTGAGGCGATCCTGAGCGTTCAAGACTATGTCGTTGCACATGCGCCGCATATTGGCGAAGTTGAAATCAACCCGCTCCTCTGCACGCCAACCCGCGCCGTTGCTGTAGATGCCCTCATAAGAAAGGCCAGACCATGAGCCCCATAAAGACACGCCGCGACGGTGGCATCCTCGAAGTCACACTGGACCGGCCCAAAGCCAATGCAATCGATCTTGCCACCTCACGCATCATGGGGGACACATTTGCCAGTTTCCGCGATGACCCTGATCTGCGCGTCTGCATTATCACAGGCGCTGGCGAAAAGTTCTTTTGCCCGGGTTGGGACCTGAAAGGCGCAGCCGACGGTGACGCTGTTGATGGTGACTATGGCGTGGGTGGCTTTGGCGGGCTGCAAGAGCTGCGCGACCTCAACAAACCAGTCATCGCTGCGGTCAATGGTATCTGCTGTGGGGGCGGGCTTGAGTGGGCGCTCTCTGCCGATATCATCCTTGCCGCCGACCATGCCACCTTTGCGCTGCCCGAAATTCGCTCAGGCACGGTGGCCGATGCGGCGAGCGTTAAACTGCCCAAACGCATCCCCTATCATATTGCGATGGAACTTTTGCTTACGGGCCGTTGGTTTGACGCCGAAGAAGCAAAAGGCTGGGGCATCGTGAACCATATTCACCCAGCCAAAGAACTCATGNACCAGGCCTGGGATATGGCGCGCCTGCTCGCGTCTGGCCCACCCCTTGTCTATGCCGCAATCAAAGAAATCGTACGCGACGCCGAAGACAGCAAGTTTCAGGATGCGATGAACCGGATCACCCAGCGACAGCTCTCTAGCGTAGACATCCTTTACGGCTCCGAAGACGGACTAGAAGGCGCCCGCGCTTTTGCCGAAAAGAGAGACCCTGTCTGGAAGGGGCGATAAACACCCGCAAGGAGGCTAGTCTTCCGTGCGAAAGTAATCGCGCCGCCCAACAGAAACATAAGCTTCAAAGCCCGCCTTCTTGGCGTCACGCTCTGAATAAATATTGCGCAAGTCGGCCAGCTTGGGTGTATTCATTTTCTTGGCTATCTTTTTCAGATCAAGCGCGCGGAACTCGTTCCACTGCGTCAGAATCACCATCAGGTCAGCGTTCTGCGCTGCCTTATATGCGTCTTCTGCCCATTGCACGCCAGGGAGCTGAGCCTCGCCTTCATGCCTCCCCTGCGGGTCAACGACACGCACTTTGGCTCCGCCACCGATCATCGCTGGTACAATCTTTAGCGCGGGACTCGCGCGCATATCATCGGTGTTTGGCTTGAAAGTCACGCCAAGCACCACAACGATCTTGCCGTTGAAGCTCCCTTCCACAAGATCGAGCAGCTTCTGAATCATGCGATCCTTGATCTCTTCATTGACCTTGATGACCGTCTCGGTGATCTGCATTGGCAGGCCATGCTCCTGCCCAATCCTCGCAAGCGCCTTCGTATCTTTAGGAAAGCACGAGCCACCATAACCGGGACCCGCATGTAAAAACTTATTGCCGATCCGCCCGTCGAGCCCAATCCCTTTACTCACCTGCTTCACGTCCGCTCCCGTCAGCTCACAAAGCGCGGCAATCTCGTTGATAAAAGTGATCTTTGTCGCCAAAAACGCGTTGGCTGCGTATTTAATCATTTCAGCGCTCTCAAGGTCGGTTGTCACGATCGGAAAATCACGCAAGAACAGCGGCCGATACACCTCACGCATGATCTCGTCGGCACGGTCCGACTGCACGCCCAAAACCACACGGTCAGGCTTCATAAAGTCATCAATTGCCGCACCCTCCCGCAGGAATTCGGGGTTTGACGCCANATCAAAGTCAAGCGCAGGGTTGGCCTTGCGCACAGCCTGTTTCACTTGCCGGTTTGTGCCCACTGGCACCGTCGACTTCGTCACAATTACAGCATAGCCCGTGAGGGCCTGAGCAACCTGTTCAGCCGCAGCCATCACATAGGTCAGGTCGGCATGGCCATCGCCCCGCCGCGTCGGCGTACCCACAGCGATAAACACCGCTTCTACCCCCTGCACGGCTTCTTCAAGATCGGTGGTGAATGTCAGCCGCCCAGCCGNTACATTCTTCGCCATCAACGTATCGAGACCAGGCTCAAAGATAGGCACTTCGCCCCGTTTGAGCATCTCAATCTTGGCAGGGTCCATATCGACACAGACAACGTCATGCCCAAAATCGGAGAAGCACACCCCCGAAACAAGACCCACGTATCCCGTGCCAATCATCGCGATCTTCATAAAACTGCCCTTTACTCGTACAAACTTTTAAAGCCTTGTCGCAGTGCCCAAAGTGCCTGTCAACGCAGCCTGAAAACCTCAATTCAGCTTGGCACAAAAAAGTAACGATCCCCTAAAGCGGTTCGGAAAGCTCAATTAAATTACCGTCTGGATCCCTAATGTAGATCGAATTGATCGGCCCCCGCGCCCCCGTGCGCCAGATTGGCCCATCCTCAATGCTGACACCGAGCGCCTCAAGCGCGGCAACTGTCAGGTTCATNCGACCCTCAAGCAAAAAACAAAGATCCGCGCTCCCCACCGTGGGTCGCCGCGCATGTGGGGCAAATTCTACTCCGGCCTGGTGCAGGTTGATCTTCTGCCCNCCAAACAAAAGCGCGTGCCGCTTCGTGCCGTCAGTGCCTGTAAATGTCTCGTGTCGCATCCCAAGCGCAGCCTCATAAAAAGCTGCGCTGCGCGCCAAATCCGTCACTGTCAGAACCAAGTGATCAAGCGCCGCAATTTTCACGCTCATCTTGTCATTCCCCCCAAGCAAGCTAGTTTGCCCATAAACACTATAGGTCACCTTGATGGAACACAGAACAGATATCCTCGATCCAGCCCGCGCAAACGCATGCGCCGCCAGCTTGGGCCTGTCCACGCGCCTTCAAGCGGGTGACCCTCTCCCACCTTTCTTCCACCAGCTCTATTTCTGGCAGGCCGAGCCGCCCGAAGCCTTGGGCCGCGATGGTCACCCCGCCAAGGGCAGCGCGCTCATCCCTGATTTCGGCTTGCCCCGCCGCATGTGGGCTGGTGGCCGTCTTGCCTTTCATGAACCACTCATCGCAGGGCAAAGTGCGGAAAAACAAACAACACTGGATACCGCCAAGCAAAAGCAAGGCCGCACAGGGCCACTCGCCTTTGTCACCCTGCGTCATGATATCCTGCAAGACGGCGCGCTCAAGCTCACCGAGTATCAAGATCTTGTCTACCGTGAAGACGCTTCGCCTGATGCGCNCGCGCCGATCGTGCCCCAAGCCGCCAGAAACGAAACCCACCTTGAGTCGCACAGCTTTAACGCAACGCTGCTGTTTCGTTACTCGGCACTCACTTTCAATGGTCATCGCATTCATTACGACGAAACATATGCCCGCGATGTCGAGCACTACACAGGTCTNGTTGTTCACGGGCCACTGCTCGCTCAACGTCTTATGCTCATGGCCACGCAGCACCTCGGTCCACTCAAAGCCTTCTCTTTCCGCGCNAGCTCTCCACTGATGCACACCGAAACAGCCACTCTCTGCCTGAACGGCAACACCCTCTGGGTCCGTGCTGCAGATGGCCGACAAATCATGACAGCCGAAGCTGAAGTCTAAGCCTTCCTCTTTTTAAAATATCCTGGGGGGTCTGGGGGGCAAAGCCCCCCAGCGGGTCGGATTGGCGCAGCCAATTCGAAGAGACTAGAGTGAGGCTTCTGGTGTAAACTCTGCTGGAATAGTGTCTATTTCTTCCAGAATCAGTGAGGCCATCACCCGCCCGACTTCAACTCCCATACCAAACCCGATCTTAAACCCGCCATTCGCAATATACGCCCCCTCAAAGAGCGGATGCCGTCCCAGCATAGGCGCACGGCTCTTGGCGCGCGGCCTCAGTCCTGCCCAGCGTTCTAACACTTCGGCCTCACGCAAGACTGGCAGCGCTGCACAAGCCTTTTCCAAAACCAAATCAAGCTGCGCATCGGTATCGCTTGCATGCTCGAAAACCCGCTCACTTGTCGAGCCAATGGCAACAGTCCCGTTCCAATGCGGTACCATATGAACCGTATTCGCAAAGATCTGCGGCCCGTCACGCATATCAAACCTCAGCAAAGCCCCTTGGCCCTTCACAGCATTTCCAACATCTTTGTCAAAATGCGCCGAGAGCCGCTCAAGATCATGTACGCCGCTCGCCCAGACAACAGAGCCTTGGTCGTCGCCCTCGAGCAGAACCTCCCCGCCCCGCGCCACAATCGCTGCCGCTAGCGCTTTGCAAGCCTGCCGCGGAAACATCCGCGCCGTCAGCGTATCAAAGACATAAAGCCCCGTTTCACTCTCAGGCAACGGACCGCTGAGCGCTTCAAGGCCTACGACCTGCCATTCTGCCTGACCGCGCCACAGCTCTTTTGCGCTTATGGCCCGTGCTCGTGCAAGTGCCACAGCGCGCTCGTCGGCCAAGGGTTGAACCCTGCCTGTGCGAGCATAACTAGTTTCTAACTTGGCCCAATTACCAACATTTTCCCAAAAGGCCTCTGCTGCGATCAGACTTTGAAACTGGAACTCCTTCTTCTCGTTCCAATTCTCGGGCACATGAGGCGCAAGGGCTCCNACAATGCCACCACTCGCCCCGCCGCCAACACCGTTGGGGTCAATCACGCGCACACGTGCGCCCTTTTCCAAACAAGCCCATGCCACCGACAGGCCAAATATTCCCGCGCCGCGCACTGTTACGTCTGCCATTGCCATTCCCTTACAGCGGTTGCATGGTCCTTCAATTACGTCTCTATCGGATTAGCCCCAGATGAACCAGCCAGCCGAGCTTACGTGGCGCGAAGGCNAAGTGCCCGTGTCCCAGCGCTTTGATGACCCCTATTTCAGCCTTGAAAACGGGCTGGAGGAGACTTCCTACGTCTTTCTGGACGGGAATGATCTCCCTGCGCGCTTCCGTGATGGCTTTCATATCGCAGAGCTCGGGTTTGGCACAGGGCTCAATCTCCTGGCCGCCCTTGCGCTTTGGCGCGAGAGCAATCAAAGCGGAAAACTTCACTTCACTAGTTTTGAAGCCTTCCCCATGGCGCCCAAAGACATGCTCGCGGCCCAAGCCGCTTTCCCCGCGCTCGCAGCGCTCAGTGCCGAGCTTGCNCCACACTGGACCGCTGGTAAAACTGCCTTTGAAACGGATGATCTGGTCTTCACTCTTATACTTGGTGACGCGCGCAATACAGTCTCTAATATGGCCCAAAAAGCTGATGCGTGGTTTCTTGACGGATTTTCACCTGCCAAAAACCCGGAGCTTTGGGAGCCCGCACTGATGACGCAGATTGCAGAGCAGACTGCGCCTCAAGGCACAGCCGCGACTTATACCGCAGCAGGGTTTGTACGCNGTGCCCTTGCAGAGGCGGGTTTTGATGTCACCCGCCGCACGGGCTTCGGCCGCAAACGCCACATGACCACAGCAAGGATGCTTTAACATGGCCGACAGCAACAACACTCGCCTCGGCGTCCTGCTGATGATCGCAACGACCTTCGTCTTTGCGGTGCAAGACGGCATATCGCGGCACCTCGCCAGCGAATACAACGTGCTCATGGTTGTGATGGTGCGCTATTGGTTCTTNGCGGCCTTCGTCACAGCCATCGCCTATCGCAAAGCAGGCGGCATCCGCGCCGCCGCGCGCACAGAACAGCCGCTCTTGCAGATTTTACGAGGCCTTATCCTCGCAACAGAGATCTGCGTGATGATCTATGCCTTCACTCTCCTTGGCCTTATCGAATCACACGCCGTTTTCACAAGCTATCCCCTCCTTGTCGCCGCGCTCTCTGGGCCAATTCTCGGTGAGGTCGTNGGCTGGCGGCGCTGGACAGCAATCTTTATNGGCTTTGTCGGTGTCTTGATCATTCTGAAGCCAGGGTTTGGTGTTTTCTCACCCGCCGCCATCGTCCCGCTCGCCGCAGCACTGCTCTTTGCGCTCTATGGTCTGCTCACGCGCTTTGCCTCGCGCAAGGACACAGCCGCGACATCCTTCTTTTGGACAGGTGTTTCTGGCTCCGTGATGATGACAGTGATTGGCGCCAGCTATTGGGAGCCGATGATCTCGTCAGATTGGCTATGGATGGGCACACTCTGCATCACAGGGGCACTCGGCCACTGGCTCTTGATCAAAACATATGAGGCCGCCGAGGCCAGCGCCGTTCAGCCTTTCGCATATCTTCAGCTTGTCTTCGTGAGCTTCATTGGCGTTTTGGTCTTCGGTGAAAGCATCGAGCTCAATGTCGCCATCGGCGCGGCAGTCGTCGTCTGCGCAGGCCTCTTCACACTCTGGCGCGCACGAAAAGCGGCCTAATTATTTGCGCGCAATGTTGTTCCAATAAGCTCTTCAGTAAACGGCACAGGATGCGCAGGCTTGCCGAGCCGTGCGCGATAAACTGGCAGGCTCTCTGCAACGCGCATCACGTAATTGCGCGTCTCATTGAAGGGGATCGCCTCAATCCAGTCTATCACATCCATCTCGCCTTTGCGTGGGTCTCCCTGCTCGCTCATCCAGCGGTCAGGCCGTGATGGCCCCGCATTATAAGCTGCAGACATCATCACAACGTTCCCGTCATAGCGCTCTGAAAGGGTCGCAAGGTAGGCCGCGCCGAGCGTGGCGTTGTAGGTCCAGTCGTTCAGAACACTGTCGCGCGCGTAGTCTATGCCAAGCCCTTCAGCAACTTCCTTGGCCGTCGCAGGCATCACTTGCATTAGCCCGAGCGCGCCAACTCCACTGGCAACAGAAGGGTCAAACTCGCTTTCGCGCCGCGCAATCGCCAGCGCCATTTCCATCGGAACAGGCAAGCGCATTTCCGTCATNGGGTGCAGCGCATAATAGTGCGCAGGCAAAACAATCCCTCGCCCCGCGGCGTCCTTACCCAGCATCACGGCAAGATGCGGCGCCCCAAGATCCGTTACAAANTTGCCCAATTGTCCAAGTGTGCTGCGGTCCGCTTCCGCCGCCATCGCAAGGACAAATTGCTCCGCCAGACTCAACATATCATTCTTGATTGCCAGTTCCACAATCCGCGCCAGATCGCTCTTGTAGAACGCGGCATCTTGCCATGCGGGGAAATACTCAGCCCCCTTTAGAGCAATATCAGAGCCTGTTTTGGCCCGCTCCGCCGCCAGAAGCCCGTAGAAGCTGGTCTGATGTTCGGCCCCCGACCGATAGGCTATGAGCGCCTCATCGGTCCGGCCCATCTGCTGCAAGGCCTCACCNTTCCAGAAGCCCGCGCGCCCAAGAGATATAGGCGACTCAACCGTTTCGTTCATCCGCTCAAAATGAACAAGGGCCTGCGCGGCCTTCCCCAGTTTTCGAAGCGCAATATAGCCCGCAAGCCACTCAAGATCTGCATAGGCGCTGCCGTCGTGCAGCCCGTGGTTTGCAGCAAGCTGATAGGCCACCTGCGCATCGCCTTCGCGCATCAGCTGGCGNACAAGGCTGCGCCGCCAGCCAGACCAGCGCAACGGCTCGCCAAGATTTTCAGCCGCGCTACTGGCCATCATCTTGGCCACAGCTTCGTCTTTTGTCCCGCGATGATAGGNCCANAGAAACTCTTCATACCCAAGCCCCGGATGCCCGAGCAGCGCCNCAGGCACAGCCNCAATCAAAGCCGCAGGATCAGATGCACCCGCGCGCAGCCCTTGCCGCGCCTCCGCCAAAGCGCGCTGCTCGGCACTCACCAAAGGCAGCATGCGGCTGACATCGTCAGACAGCCCGCGCCAAAGCGCCATATCAAGCCGCGCCTCATGATGCGGGGCCAGCAAATCGGCATAATTCTCCAAATACTCGGCCTGCAAAGCACCGTCCATGTCATAGCTGCGCCATGCCATCACAAGAGTTGCCTCCGCTTCGCCACGCTCGCCCGCAGCCATCAGCGCCCCAGCATAACTCAGAACTCCACGATTGCTTTGAGGTGGAAACGCACGAAAAAATGCGATGCGCTCAGCACCGCCAGCCTCAGAAACAGCCGCTTCGCTCATCTGCGCCAGCCGCGCAAGACCAGGCCAATGCGGGTAGTCGCGCACAAAGCCAAGCGCCTCTTCGGCGCTGCCTTTGCCTGCGCGCAACTTTACCCATTGCATCAAAACCTGCGCTTCAGGAGCAGCCTTTGAGGCCAGAAGATCGGCCATCGCCCAGTCGCCACGCCCCGCCGCATGAAACGCAGCACTCAAAGGCCGCGGCGCAGCAAGCCTGTCTGCCAAGCTAGCAGACGGCAGTAGGGCAAGCCCCACAAATAAGGCGATATAGCGAAACATCTCTTGCATTTTTCCTTATGAAACAGGATAGAACAGGCCCACCATACCCTGCAAACAAGCGCCCCTCCAATCACGAAAGGCGGCGCACTGCATAAGAAGCGAAAAGGAGCGTATCATGTTCAAGGGATCTATGCCTGCACTGGTCACGCCGTTCAAAAACGGCGCACTGGATGTTGATACACTCAAACAATTGGTCGAATGGCACATCGGAGAAGGCTCGCATGGCCTCGTTCCCGTGGGCACAACAGGCGANAGCCCGACGCTCACACATGCCGAACATGACAAAGTTGTACAAATCGTGGTTGAGGCCGCAGCTGGCCGNGTCCCTGTGATCGCAGGTGCTGGCTCAAACAATACACTAGAATCGATCCGCCTTGCCCAAGCCGCCGAAAAAGCGGGCGCAAACGGCATCCTCGTTGTCACACCCTACTACAACAAGCCCACACAGTCGGGCCTCATCGCGCATTTCCGCGCCGTGCACGACTGCTGCGATCTTCCGATCATTGTTTACAATATCCCGGGTCGTTCGGTTGTTGATATGTCACCCGAGACAATGGGTGAGCTGGCAAAACTCCCGCGCATTGTTGGTGTCAAAGACGCCACAGGCGATCTGAGCCGCGTCCCACAACAGCGCATCACCTGCGGTTCAGACTTCATCCAGCTCTCAGGCGAAGACGCAACCGCACTTGGCTTTAACGCGCACGGCGGTGTCGGTTGCATCTCGGTCACGGCCAATGTTGCACCAAAGCTCTGCGCAGACTTCCAAAACGCTACNCTTGCAGGCGATTATGACACAGCGCTCACGCTGCTCGACAAGCTCATGCCACTGCATATCGCAATCTTCAAAGAGCCCGGTGTCGCAGGCGCAAAATACGCCATGTCCCGCCTTGGCCTTTGCAATGCGGAAGTGCGCCTCCCGCTCACAGCGGTCAGTTCCAAAACGGAAGCATTGCTAGATGATGCCCTGCGTCACGCAGGCCTGCTCAACTAAAACTGGGTCAAAGTGACACCCGCCGCGCTCAGCTTGGTTCTGAGCGCGCGGGCCATCTCGACAGCCTCAGGCGTATCGCCATGCAAGCAGATTGTATCGATCTTCGCTGGAATACGCTTCCCACTCTCAGCAATAATCGCATCTTCGCGCAGCATGTTGAGAATCCGCTCAGCCGCCATATCCGCGTCATGCAAGACAGCACCAGCCTTTGAGCGGTCAACAAGTGTCGCATCGTCCTCATAGGCGCGGTCGGCAAAAATCTCGCCCGCCCAGTTTGCTCCAAGCTCCTGCACTACAGCCTGCTGCGCGGTCTCTGCCAAAACCATCAGAATAATTTCAGGGTTCACTCGGAGCGCCGCGCTGTAACATGTTTTTGCCAGTGTCGCGTCTTCCGCACACATGTTGGCCAATGCCCCGTGCAGCTTGAAGTGGCGGATGTTCGCGCCCACGCTCCTGGCCATCCCTTCGGCAGCGCCAAGTTGATAAGCAATCATATTGCCCAACTCCTCCGCGCCGATATTGAGCCGCCTGCGCCCAAAGCCCTTCAGGTCCGCAAACCCTGGATGTGCGCCAATGCCCACACCGTTCTTGGCAGCAAGCCGCATCGTCTCCGCCATCACATCAGGGTCCCCCGCATGAAAGCCACAGGCGATATTGGCCGAGGTGATAACATCAAGAAGCGCCGCATCATCGCCCATGCGCCAAGGGCCAAACCCCTCACCCATGTCTGAATTGAGATCCACTTTCATGACCATGTCCTAGTCCTCCTGTCCTGTAATCATCCCGCTGATCAGCTGATAGCCCAGCAGGTCNTTCATATCATATGGGTCGCGCACGAGTGGCTCAGATGTGTCTCTAATCCTGCGCAAAAGCTCCTTTTCTGTGAGATAAAGCCCATCAGCCTCCTCAAGCGAGATCCGCTCAAACCAAAGTTCGGCCCCCGCATTCGCCTGCGCAATTCGGGCAACATCCTGCGGGATCACAGCGCCAATCCGCGGATAGCCCCCCATGGTCTGATGCTCGGCCAAAAGCACAAAAGGTTCGCCTTGCCCCGTCATCTGGATATCGCCCAAAACAATCACTTCAGAAACAATCCCGAGCTGCCCCTCAGCAGAAAAAGGCACGCCATCATGCTCAAGCTTGGCCGCCTGTCTGTTTGCATGTCCACTTTTTCTAAAGCGCGTCGCCTCGAAAGCGGCCAGCATCTCTTCGCTATAAAGCCCTGTCTGCGGCCCCGTCACAAAACGCAACCGCCCGCCATCAAACCGCGCATCAGGCTTTAAGCGGCGCGGCGGCGCATCCGCCTTAGCGTCTGCGCCCAGCGGCAGGACAGAGCCCGAGACGAGCGCTTGCCCAAGCCCGCCCGTGAAGTGCGTCGAACGACGGCCTAGCGTAAAATCAGTCTCTATTTCACCGCCAAATGCAATATATCCGTAAAGTCCCCGCCCCGTGGGGCGCACGCTCAGGATCTCACCAGCTTCAAGCCTATGGCTCGCGCCCCAATGAAGCGCACGGCCATCCACTTCCGCCAGCATCGGCGCGCCCGTCAGCGCAACACGCTGCGGCGCACTCACACTCAGCCTCACAGGCGCACTCGGCAGCTCAATAGCGCAGATATCAAGCCCCTGCCCCAGCAGCGCCGCCGCTTCAAGCAACGCGATACGGTCCATCGCGCCGCCGCGCGACAGCCCAAAGCGCAGATAGCCTTCGCGCCCAAGGTCTTGCAGGCTCGCGTTCGGACCAATCTGATGCAGTGTCAGCTCAGGCATCACGTCGCCTCCTCAAGCTGCGCGCCGCCCATAGGATCAGTCTCTAACATGGCCCAATCATGCTCGGAAACAGCCGGAAAGAGCAGCTCATCCCCGGGCCTAAGCACAAAGGGCTGCGGCGCATCCGGTTGAAACAGCTTCAGATGCGTGGTCGCAATATGGCGCCAGCCTGTCGGCGTCTCATTGGCAAAAAGGTTGAACTGCCTCACAGCCAGCACAAGCGCGCCCTGCGGCACACGGGGGCTCAGCGCGGTCTGGCGCGGCACATCCCAGCGTTCAGGCAACATCCCAAGATAAGGCTGCCCAGGTGCAAACCCGATCGCCAGCACCCGAACACGCGCAGCACTCAGCTCGCGCACAGCAGCCTCTTCAGTGACACCCACAAGCTTGGCCACTTCGCCCAGCTGCGGACCCGCCGCCCCGCCATAAAGCGTCGGCACACGCCAAAGCCTCGGTGGCGCCGCGCTCGCTGCAGTCAGCCAGTCGCGACTGTCGAGCAAAGCTTGCAAGCGCAGCACAAGATCTGCACGCGCGATCCGCGTCACATCAAAGCGCACAAAAACAGACGCCAGCGCCGTAGAAATCTCAACAAGCCCCGCGACATCTTCCGCCTCAAGCGCCGCCGCAAAGCCGACAAGCGCCCGATTCGCCGCGTCATCAAGACGGTCGGCAAAGCGCACAAGATAGCCCTCGGTCCCGATCGGCGCGATATGCGGCAGCTCAGCCATGGTTTTCCTTTACGAAACTTTAAGACCCCAATCTCACGCATGATGTCGCAATTGAAAAGCGCTTATCCGCAATCCGGCCCATGGCTTTCATCAACTGGCCCCACTATGCAGATGAAAAGGAGCGCCCATGGCCGAAATCTGGCAAGGCATCACAGCCGCCTTCTGGCTGATCGTCACATTTGACGCCGATCTTTACGAGATCGCGGCGCGCTCGTTGCTTGTCACATGCTCGGCTGTGGCGCTTGCAGCACTTGTTGGCCTGCCGCTCGGCGCGTGGCTCGCTGTCTCGCGTTACCGCTTTCGCCGCCTTGTCATAGCGCTGCTCAATGCGCTCATGGGGCTGCCCCCTGTGGTCGTTGGCCTTGTCGTGTATCTTTTGCTGTCGCGCTCTGGCCCCTTCGGCGTCATGGGGCTGCTCTTCACACCTTGGGCCATGATAATCGCCCAAGTCGTCATCCTCACGCCGCTCATCGCCAGCATCGCGCATCAGTCCATCCGCGATCTCTGGGCCGAGTATCATGACTTGCTGATTTCGCTCAATACAACCCGACCACAGCGCATCAAAACGCTGCTCTGGGATAGCCGCCGCGCGCTTCTCACGGCCGCGCTCGCTGGCTTTGGCCGCGGTATTGGTGAAGTCGGAGCGATCATGATCGTCGGCGGGAATATCGACCATGTCACCCGTGTCATGACAACAGCCATCGCGCTCGAAACCTCCAAGGGCGATTTTGCCCTCGCCATAGGCCTCGGCTTTGTCCTCATAGGGCTNGCCGTCGCAGTCAATCTCGCGCTGCACATNCTCTCAGGCACAGAGGTCCGCGACAGATGGTAAATATCCTGCCCCTTTTTGTCCAAAGTGCCTCCGTCAAGAAAAACGGCAAGTGCCTTCTTGGCCCCGTCGATCTTGAGNTAGGCGAAACAGGCCTCACGATCGTCCTTGGTCCTAACGGGGCGGGCAAGAGCACACTTCTGCGCTTGCTGCACGGGCTGGAAAAACCCTCCGAAGGCCGTGTCCGCTTTGCTGCGCCACGTGCCGAGGCCTACGCACAGCAGGCCTTTGTCTTTCAGACCCCCGTGATGCTGCGCCGTACAGTGCTCGGCAATCTGACATATCCACTCACGGCCCACGGAACGAAGCGCCCCGAAGCCCAAAAACAGGCTCTAACTTGGCTTAAAACCATCGGTCTTGCTGGCCACGAGCACCAACGCGCCAGCCAGCTTTCGGGAGGCGAGCGCCAGAAACTCGCCCTCGCCCGCGCCCTGATCCGCGCGCCACAGCTGCTCTTTCTCGACGAGCCCTGCGCCAACCTTGATGGCGCTTCCACCCGTGACATCGAAGGGCTTATCCTCAAAGCCCGCGAGACCGGCACACGCATTCTCATGGCAACACATGATCTCGGCCAAGCCCGCCGCCTTGCCACAGATGTGCTCTTTCTCAACAAAGGCAAAGTGACAGAAGCCGCCAGCGCTGACAGTTTTTTTAACAGCCCTCAAACCCCAGAGGCACAAGCCTTCCTCAAAGGAGACCTAGTGTTATGATTGACAAGCTTATTCGCGTAATACTCGTCCTTATGGCGTTGATCATGATCGCCAGTATCGCCGCCGCCGACACACTCAAAATGGCGGTAACGACCTCGTTTCACAATTCGGGCCTCTCTGATGTCCTCCTCCCAGAGATCCAGAAAGACCTCGGCCTTGAAGTCCAGCTCATCGTTGTTGGCACAGGGCAGGCGATCCGCCTCGGTGAAGCAGGTGATGTCGATGCGATCCTTGTGCATTCGCGCAAAGCCGAAGAGAAGTTCCTTGAAGGCGGCTATGGCACGCACCGCCGCGAGATCATGTATAACGATTTCGTCCTCGTCGGCCCCTCTGATGACCCCGCCAAAATCGCAACAACCAAGACAGCCAAAGATGCCCTGATAGCGATCGCCGAGGGCCAAGCCCCTTTCGCCTCACGGGGCGACGACAGCGGGACNCATAAGATGGAGATTGCTCTCTGGACAACCGCAGGCATCGACGAAGCGCAGCGCAGCCCAAGCTGGTATAACGAAGCAGGCGCAGGTATGGGCGCGACCCTCAACACAGCGGCAGGCCTCAACGCCTATGCCCTGACAGACCGCGCGAGCTGGCTGAATTTCGGCAATAAACAGTCTCTAACCCTGCTCTTTTCGGGTGATCCTGTCTTGTTCAACCAATACGCCTTTCTTCCTGTGAGCCCCGATATGCACCCCCACGCAAACACCGAAGCCGCGATGAAGCTTGAAACCTGGCTGACAAGCGCCCGCGCAGCAGATCTGATCAACAGCTACGCAATCAACGGCGAAACCCTCTTCACGTTCAACGCAGATCGGATGCTCAAAGTCGCCGAATAAGCGCTTTGCACTCCTACAGAGCCTCGCCTAAAGTGAGGCCCTGTTCCGGAGGCGCATATGGTCGGTTATCTCACTCTCATTCTGTCTTGTCAGCTTCTCGGCGAGGTCATTGTCGGCGCACTTGGTTTGCCTGTGCCTGGCCCTGTGCTCGGCATGGCGTTCCTCTTCGCTTTTCTGCTCATTCGCGGCCATGTTCCCGACGCCCTCGGCACAACAGCTGACGGCCTTCTGCGCAATATGTCGCTTCTGTTTGTGCCTGCGGGCACGGGCGTGATCATGCATGTCACACTTTTATCCGAAGCGCTCGTGCCGCTCTCTCTCGCCGTCGCCATAAGCACCTCCGCGGCCATTGTCGTGACGGCTCTGATGATGCGTGTCCTAAGCAAAGGGGCCCCCAATGAATAATCTTGCCGAAACGTGGGTCTATCTCTCCGCCTCCCCGCTCTTTCATCTCACGCTCACNCTTGCCGCCTTTCAAATTGCGAGCTTCGTGTTTGAAAAAGGCGGGCGCAATCCGCTGCTCAATCCAGTGCTTGGCGCGGTCGCCCTTGTTGTGGCTTTACTCGCGCTCACAGGGACAGATTACTTCACATATTTTGAGGGCGCACAGTTCGTGCACTTCCTTCTTGGCCCCGCCACAGTTGCCCTCGCGATCCCGCTGTATCGCCAGTGGCATCATGTGCGCGCATCGTGGCTCGCCATCGGNGCCAGCATGCTCACTGGCTCGCTTGCTGCTATTGTANCGGCGGTGGCAACGCTCTGGTTCGCAGGCAGCTCCGAGGCGCTCATGGCCACGATCGCGCCCAAATCAGTCACAGCCCCTGTCGCAATGGGCATCGCCGGAGAGCTGGGTGGTTTGCCCTCGCTCACGGCCGTTCTTGTCATCGTCTCGGGCATTTTCGGCGCCATGTTCGGCCCGCTGCTGCTCAATNTGATCGGCGTAAAAGACTGGCGCGCNCGCGGCCTCGCCATCGGCACAGCCAGCCACGGCATAGGCACAGCCCGCGCGCTTCAAGTCAACGAAACAGCAGGCGCGTTCTCTGGCCTCGCCATGGGTCTCAATGCAATGGCAACAGCGCTCTTGCTGCCGCTCCTATGGGGCCTGTTCTTCTAGCGCTCCCGCGCGGCCATCATCTCGTGGACAGCCTCCATTCCGCGTTCGACCATCGCGCTCACTTCGGCAGCATGGGTGTGAAGCGCAGCGACAACTTCGGGGTCATCCGAGGTCTGGATCACAACGATCCCCTCGTCAGTCACATCCATCTCGGTCACGATGCTGGCGCGCCGCTCAAACAAAATATCAAGTGTAGGTGACTGGATAATCACCTCAGGGTCGCGCCCCATATCGACACGATCAATCATCCCGATCACATGGCTGGTGACAACACCCATAAGCTCTTCATTCGCCGCAAAAGTCACAGTGCGGATGCCATTGGGCAGGTTTTCAACCGTGCGTGTGATCTCCTCAAAACGGCGGAACATGACGGCGAGCTCTTCGCTTTCCTGCGCCGTCGCATTGCGCNCCCGAAGGCCAGGCATATTCACCATGTCATGCTCTTGGTGCATCCCGCCCTCACCGTGCATTTTCGCGTGCATCGCCGCATGCGCATCATACCCGCGCATCTGCGCAAACCAGAAGCCGATGGTCATCGCCAAAAGCACAGCGACAAAGCCCCAAAACAGTTTTGATTTCACAACATTCGGCATCATAGCCCTCATTGGTTAAACACACGGCTCGGGTGCAATTCACCCGCTNTGTATATGCCCACGGCCACAGCCTTGCCGTCAAGGCTCGCCCAGCATTCGTCGCCGTATTCCGCATCACTGGCAAAGACCATTCCAGGGTTACCATTGCGCAGCTTGGCCGCCCCTTCTGCGGTGGCTTTCACTTCGGGCAAGTCCTCAAGTCCCATCTCAAGCGGCTGGATATAGCTCTCAAGCTCTGGCGTCTTCGCCATTACTTCAATCTGCTCNTAGCTCAGGCCTTTTTCCGCTTCAAACGGTCCAGACCAGACCCTACGCAGGCGCAAGACATGCCCCTTGCAGCCCAGCGCTTCGCCCAGATCGCGCGCAATAGAGCGCACATAGCCGCCTTTGCCACAGACCATTTCCAGTCGCACATGGTCAGCGTCCGTACGCTCCACCATGGTCAGCTCATCCACATACAAAGGTCGCGCTTCAAGCGTGATATCTTCGCCCGCACGAGAAAGCTTATAAGCGCGCTGCCCGTCCACCTTAACAGCGGAAAACTTTGGCGGNACCTGCTCGATATCGCCAACAAATTTCAGCAGCGCTTCCTTGATCTCATCGTCTGTCGGCCGCGCCTCCGAGGTGGCAATCACTTCGCCTTCAGCGTCGTCGGTGTTTGTCGCTTCGCCAAGCTTCACATCAAATACATAGGCCTTGAGCGCATCGGTGATGAAAGGAACCGTCTTCGTCGCCTCCCCCAGCGCCACGGCCAAAACGCCTGTCGCCTCGGGGTCAAGCGTGCCAGCATGGCCCGCCTTGGCCGCACCAAGCGCCCAGCGCACCTTGTTCACCACAGCGGTTGATGTCGGCCCCGCAGGTTTATCCACCACGAGCCAGCCCGAAATATCGCGCCCTTTGCGTTTGCGTCCCATGCGTCTTCCTTAAGTAAAAATGCGNCCTAGCCCAGTGCCGCGCAGGCGTCAATCAGCCGTTTCAACAACGCCCACGATCGGTCCTAGCAAAAACCCCGCATCCGCGCGGTTCAGTTCAGGTGCATAAAGGCGGCTCACATTGCCGTCAAAGTATAGCGCCTGAGGTAGTTTGAGCCCGTCGCGCACAAATAAACCCATCTCATAAAAGGTGACCCGCTCGTTTGAGATGATAAAAACAGCGCGCCCTCCGTCCTCAGACGTTGCAACGCCATTTCGGACATAGCGGCTGTCACTGTCGCGCAGAAACCGCGGGTGCAAGGCCCCATCAATCACAAGCATCGGACCGCTTTGCGTCGCATGCCTGCAGTCAGGAGCCTCACGCAAAAAGCGCTTCGTTTCGACGACATCGGCGCGTCCNTCCTGCACACAAAACACACCGTTCGGGAGCAATCCAAAGTTACCTGGCCCCGCATTGGGAATCACCCGCATCAGCTCTTCGCCGTTTTCGCGGTAATGTCCCACAGGCGAGCGGTCTTCGTGATACATTCCCGCGTTCATAGCAAAGCCAAGGCGCGCGCCCTGCGCCTTCAAGCGATCATCCACAGAGAAAAATTGCCCCAAGAGCTTGCCGTTCTCATCCTTGAGAAAAAGCCTGATCTCTTCTTGCGCCGGCTTTGCCTCGCAGATCGTATAAGAGCGCCCGTCAAAGCTTCGGTCTTCACAGCTTGTCGCCAAGGCGGGCTGCGCGGCAAAGCACAGCAACAGCGCCAAAGCGCAGGCGGCTTTAGTCGTCCAAGTCACGCTTCACCTCGTCGCGCGAAAACATCTCGCGCGTGGCATCCATCTGATCAAACGTCTCATCCAGACGAAAGCGCAGATCAGGCGTATACTTCAAGCCGACTTTCTTGCCGATCAAACGGCGCAGCTCGTGCTTGTTGCGCGCCAAAAAGGCCACAGCATCGTCGCGGCCAACGCCACCAAGCGGCATTACATAGGCCGTTGCGATCTTCAGATCGTTCGAACAGCGCACCTCGCCCACGGTGATATAGAGGCGGTTCAGGTCAGGATCATGAATATCCCCCTGCGCCAATACCTGCGCAAGCGTGCGGCGGATAAGCTCGCCCACCCGCAATTGTCTTTGTGTGGGGCCCGCCCCGTCTTGAAAACTGTTCTTTCCCATAAGCCTCCCCTAACCTCTCAGCAAGGTTTTGCCAAGCGTCCATGGCTGCGCTATGAGCAGACACAGAAGAATTTATGAGAGCACAGATATGTCTGACCTGCCGGGAATCGTTATCACAGGAGCCACGGGCCGTATGGGCCAAATGCTCGTCAAAACAGTCGTCCAGTCTGGCAAGGCCCGTCTCGTCGGCGCCATAGAGCGCGAAGGCAATGAGGCCGTCGGGCAAGATATCGGCGCGCTCTGCGGCCTCGGCCCCCTCGGCGTCCTCGTCGAAAGCGACCCGCTGCCAAGTTTTGCCCGCGCCCAAGCGGTGATTGATTTCACAGCGCCTGCAGCAACGCTGGAGTTTGCCGCCCTCGCAGCTCAGGCCCGTGCCGTTCACGTGATCGGCACAACAGGCATGACGGAGGCCGAAATAGAGCAGCTCGCCCCTGCCGCACTCCACGCCGTGATTATCCGCGCAGGGAATATGAGCCTCGGGGTCAATCTGCTGACACAACTTACAAAAAAGGTCGCCGCCGCACTTGATGAAGACTACGACATCGAAGTGATCGAGGCCCACCACAACCAAAAAGTCGATGCCCCCTCAGGCACAGCGCTGATGCTCGGCGAAGCCGCCGCCGAGGGCCGTGGTGTCTCGCTCAAAGACGTATCTGATTCAGGCCGCGACGGTATAACAGGCGCGCGCAAACGCGGCGACATCGGCTTTAGTGCCATCCGCGGTGGTGACATTGTCGGTGAACACGACGTGATGTTTGCCGCCATGGGCGAGCGCATCATCCTGCGCCACATCGCCTCTGACCGCTCGGTGTTCGCCCGTGGCGCGCTCAAGGCCGCGCTCTGGGGCCAGGACAAATCCCCCGGCCAATACGACATGATCGACGTTCTGGGCCTATAAAAAAGCCGCCGGAACCCGTTCTTTTTCTTTCTCTAAATATCCTGGGGGTCTGGGGGCAAAGCCCCCAGCCGGGCGGCGCGCAAAGCGCGGCGCAATCCCTCCTTAAAAGTCGATAGCGATGCCCTTTTTCTCCCAGTCGCCGTAGCGTGCCGGGTCGGGTCCGTCGCGCCCGCCCAGCTCTTTGGGCCGCGCCTCAAGTTCTGCTTCGCGCGCGATACGTCGCTCTTCCGCTTCGGCCAATGCGCGTTTGGCGGCCTCTGGTAGCTCTTTCTTGTCTGACATCAGATATTCCTTTCAGGCTCGCCCTGATATATGCCCCAAGCAACCCATTGCCAAGGATGCCTTATGCCAACCCCCCGTCAAGCCGCGCTTTCTATGCTCAATCAGGTGCTCGCTGAAGGCCGCCTCATGTCCGAGCCCGCCGCCCTGCGCGCGCTGGAAGGGCTAGATGCCCCCTCAAAAGCCCGCGCTCTGCGCCTGGCCAACGAGACCCTGCGCAACCTTGAGCGCGCCGACAAGCTTCTCAAGCCACACCTGCGCAAAGAGCCCGCCCCCTATGTCATGAATCTTCTGCGCCTCGCGACAATCGAGCTCGCCCAAGGCGGTGATGCCCATGGCGTCGTCAATGAAGCCGTGGCCCTCCTCAGCAAACACAAAAAATATGGCGCCATGAAAGGGCTGGCCAACGCTGTCCTGCGCAAAATCGCGGCCGACGCTGTCGAAAAGATCAAGATCCTGCGCGCGCCGCGCCTGCCCAAGTGGCTGCGCGGCCCCCTGACAGAGGCTTATTCCTCCGAAATCATGGGTCAGATCGAACTCGCTCACCTCGCAGGCGCGCCGCTCGATATCTCAGTCAAATCCGACGCACCCGCATGGGCCGAAAAACTTGGCGGGACGCTCACGCCCTTTGGCTCCGTCCGCCTCCAAGATGCAGGACAAGTGACGGCGCTTGCAGGCTTTGAGGCAGGCGAGTGGTGGGTTCAAGACACTGCCGCCGCACTCCCCGCGGCCCTGCTCAAGGCCAAGATAGGCGAAACAGTGCTCGACATGTGCTGCGCGCCGGGTGGCAAAACCATGCAGCTCGCCGCCACAGGCGCCACCGTCACAGCGCTTGACGCTTCCGAGAGTCGCCTTGCACGCGTGCGCGAAAACCTGACGCGCACCAGGCTTGCTGCGANACTCCTCTGCGAAGATGCACTCACTCATGAAGGCACATATGATGCCGTTCTGCTCGATGCGCCCTGCTCCGCAACAGGCACGATACGCCGTCACCCAGACCTCCCCCATGCCAAAACTGGCGAAGAGTTTGGCGCGTTGATCGAACTTCAGGCCCAGATGCTTGCCCACGCCGCCGGCTTGGTCAAAAGCGGTGGCCGCCTTGTGTTTTGCACATGCTCCCTGCTGCCCGACGAGGGCGAGGTTCAGGTCGAGGAGTTTCTTGACATGCACCCCGACTTTACAGCCGATACGTCCGTGCTCGCCCACGAAGGGGTCGATCCCGCGTGGATCACAGAAGAGGGCGGCCTGCGCCTGCGCCCGGACTATTTTAGCGCGATCGGCGGCATGGACGGCTTTTATATGGCTGTGCTGAATCGCGCCTAATTCACTCTGCCCGCATTTGTATGGTGACCGACGCGACCTTGCGGTGTAAGCTTGCCTCTCAAGTCGCCGCAAGAGCGCATGAGGCAGTGAAGTATGTCAAAGCAAGACCCGCTAAGCGCATTTTTCGCGCGAATNTTCAACAAGATCGCCGCACGCTCGGGGGCGTTCTCCTCTGCGCCCACAGCATTTGTCTCTTCTCCTGAGCCCCGCACCATAGGGCTTTATGCCCGCGGCAAGCAGCTCGTCGCAGGCAATTACCTCTTCGCAGGGCAGCTCCTCTCCGGCGCGCGCCTTGAGTTCTGGGATCTGCCGCAAGCCAGTCCAGAGTTTCAGGACGAAGCCCAAGGCTTCGCATGGCTGGATGATCTAGCCTCAGTGGGTGATGCCTCCGCGCGTCAGGCTGCGCAAACTTGGGTCTGGCAATGGCTTGAGCGCTACGGCCGTGGCAAAGGCCCGGGCTGGACGCCCGATCTCACAGGCCGCCGGCTCATCCGCTGGATCAATCATGGCTTCTTTCTCCTCCAGAACCGCGAAAAAGAGCAATCCGATCTGTTCTTTCGCTCCCTCGCGCATCAAACACGCTTTCTTGGCAAAAGATGGCACGCCGCCCGCCCTGGAATTGCGCGGTTTGAGGCGCTCTCGGGCCTGCTCTACGCCGCCCTCTCACTGGAAGGCATGGAGCGCTTTATCGCCCCCGCGCAAAAGGCTCTGTCACGCGAATGCGCCAGCCAGATTGACAGCATGGGAGGCCTGCCCACGCGCAATCCTGAAGAGCTTTTAGAGGTTTTCACCCTCCTGTCATGGTCCGCCGTCGCCCTGCGCGAAACGGGCCATCCCGTCACGCCAGAACATGAGACAGCGCTTCTACGCATCGCGCCCACCCTGCGCAGCCTGCGCCATGCTGACGGTGGCCTCGCCCGCTTCCACGGCGGCGGCAAAGGTATCGAAGGCCGCCTTGAGCACGCCCTCGCCGCCTCAGGCGTCAAAGCCAGCGCGCCAGAGGGGTTGTCGATGGGTTATGCGCGCCTTTCTGCGGGCCGCACCAGCCTGATTGTAGATGCAGCGCTGCCGCCACAGGGCCGTGCCAGCCACAACGCCCACGCCTCCACGCTGGCGTTTGAGCTCACATCAGGCCGCCGCCCTCTCATTGTGAGTTGTGGCTCTGGCGCATGCTTTGGAGCCGACTGGCGCCGCGCAGGCCGTGCAACACCCTCTCACAGCGGGCTCTGTATCGAAGGCGTTTCCTCTTCCCGCCTCACCAACACCGCCCGCGACGGAACCGAGCTGATCTCCACAGGCCCAACCCATGTTCCAATCGAAATCAGCTCGGCCACCGACGGCCTACGCTTTCAAGGCGGGCATGACGGCTGGCTGCGCACCCACGGGCTGACCCATGCCCGCACGCTTGAGCTCACAAACGATGGCCGTGGCCTCGCTGGCGAAGACATGCTCTTTGCCGTTGAGGAAGCAGACAAAGTCATATTTCAAAAAGCCCTCGCGCGCGGCGTCGATGCCGGGCTGCTCTTCCAGATCCGCTTTCATCTTCATCCAGAGGTCGATGCGGCCATTGATATGGGCGGCGCGGCGATCTCGCTGGCCCTGCGCAGTGGCGAAATCTGGGTCCTACGCTGTGAGCCAAACGCCGAACTGAGCCTTGAACCGAGCGTTTATCTGGAAACTGGCCGCCTCAAGCCACGTGCGACGAAACAAGTCGTTCTATCTGCCCGCGCAATGGAGTATGCCACGCGCATCCGCTGGTCGCTGGCCAAGGCGCATGACAGTGCCATAGCCATCCGCGATGTCCAGCGCGACGAATTCGAACTCTAGTTAGGACTGCTGCCCCATGACATCTCCCGCTCTCGCCCCGCTCAACCGCGCGCTTCTCTCCGTCTCCGACAAAACGGGCCTCGTTGAGCTGGCCACAGCCCTCGCAGCACGCGGTGTCGAGCTTCTTTCCACAGGCGGCAGCGCCAAAACCCTGCGCGACGCGGGCCTTGATGTAAAAGATGTCGCCGAGATCACAGGCTTCCCTGAGATGATGGACGGCCGCGTCAAGACGCTTCACCCGATGGTCCACGGCGGGCTGCTCGCCCTGCGCAACAACGAGACGCACGTTGACGCCATGGCAGCCCATGGCATCGGCGCAATTGATCTCTTGGTCGTCAATCTCTACCCCTTTGAAGCCGCGCTCGCCCGTGGCGCTGACTATGACGAGATGATCGAAAATATCGACATCGGCGGCCCTGCCATGATCCGCGCCGCCGCGAAAAACCACAGCTTCGTCACAACAATCGTTGATGTAGAAGACTATTCAGCGCTTCTGGCCGAGCTTGACGCCAACGATGGCCAGACGAGCTATGCCTTCCGCCAGCGTCACGCCCAGATCGCCTATGCCCGCACAGGCGCCTATGATGCCGCCGTCTCTACATGGATGGCTGGCTCAATCGGTGAAGAAACCCCACGCCGCCGCGCTTTTGCTGGGACTCTGGCACAAACGCTGCGCTACGGCGAAAACCCGCATCAGCAGGCTGCTTTTTACAAAGACGGATCTTCGCGCGCAGGCGTCGCAACTGCGACCCAGCACCAAGGCAAAGAGCTGAGCTACAACAATATCAACGACACAGACGCCGCCTTTGAGCTCGTAAGCGAATTCGCCCCCGAAGACGGCCCCGCTGTTGCGATTATCAAACATGCCAACCCTTGCGGCGTGGCCCGTGGCGATACGCTTCTTGAGGCCTACAAACGCGCATTTGACTGCGACAGAACTTCCGCTTTCGGTGGTATCATTGCGCTCAACCAAACACTTGACGCAACGACAGCGTCAGAAATTTGCAACATCTTTACAGAAGTTGTCATCGCGCCCGATGCCACTGAAGAGGCCCGCGCCATCTTCGCCGCGAAGAAAAACCTGCGCCTGCTCACAACAGGCGCTCTCGCCGATCCTCGCGCCCCACAGCTGTCTTATCGTCAGGTTGCAGGCGGGCTTCTCGTACAGGACAAAGACACTGGCCACATCACACTCGATGACCTCAAAGTCGTGACAAAGCGCGCGCCGTCCGAGGCAGAACTGGCCGATATGCTCTTCGCATGGACTGTCGCCAAGCATGTGAAATCAAACGCAATTGTATACGTCAAAGACCGCGCAACCGTGGGCGTCGGCGCAGGCCAGATGAGCCGCGTAGACAGCTCCACTATTGCCGCGCTCAAAGCCGCGCGCATGGCTGAAGAGTGCGGCTTGCCGCAGAGCCTCGCACAAGGATCTGTTGTGGCATCTGACGCGTTCTTCCCATTTGCAGACGGTCTTCTTGCCGCCGCAGAGGCCGGAGCAACAGCCATCATCCAGCCTGGCGGATCAATGCGCGACGACGATGTGATCAAAGCAGCAGATGATGCTGGCTTGGCAATGGTCTTGACCGGTATGCGCCACTTCAGGCACTAGAAGGCAGAGGTCAAAACAGAGCGGAAAACGCTCTGAGCAGGAGGGCGCGATGCGCATTATGTTTTGGGTCGCGCTACTCACATTTGTAGCCGACCAGATCAGCAAGTATTTCGTGGTGCATTGGCTCAATTTGGCCCAAAGGCTCTCGATTGATGTTTATCCGCCTTTCCTCAATCTGCGCATGGCGTGGAACTACGGGGTCAACTTCGGTCTCTTCGCTGAAGACAATGATCTGACACGCTGGGTTTTGATCACCGTCGCACTGATCATTTCAGTCGCCGTTTTCTGGTGGATTTCTCGCGAAGAGCCGAGCACACCTGGCCGCATCTCGGCGGGGCTTCTCGTCGGTGGTGCGCTGGGAAATGTGATCGACAGGGTCATTTACGGCGCAGTGGCGGATTTTCTCAACATGTCCTGCTGCGGCTTCAACAACCCGTTTTCCTTTAATATCGCGGATATCGCGGTGTTTATCGGGGCCGTGGGACTTGTGCTTTTTACCTCAGGCGAGACTGAACAAAACCCCTCGTGACCTCGCCTGAAAAAAGGGGTAAGACATGACCAACTTAACTGGAGGTGCATGATGCGCGCGCCATATCTTATGTTTGTTCTCATCGCCTCACTGGGCGTGTCTGCCTGTTCCGTCGGCCAAGAGCGCGATATTTCCATGCGTCAGCTCGACAAACCAGGCGAAGGCCCTGACGAATTCGGCATTCTGCCAAGCCGCCCGCTTGAGGCACCCGCCGATTATTCGGCGCTGCCCACGCCCACACCTGGNCAAGCAAACTTGAGTGACCGTGACCCGATTGCCGAAGGCATAGCAGCCCTCGGGGGCAACCCTGCCAGTCGCGCTGCAACAGGTGTACCCGCTTCGGATGCAGCCCTTGTTCAGCACGCCTCGCGCAATGGCGTTGCGCCCGATATTCGCAGCACACTTGCAGCAGAAGACAAAGACTTCCGCACGCGCAAATCACGCTTCACCAAGATCCGCCTGTTCAAAACAGACCGNTATGCAGAAGCCTACAAGCGCCAGACGCTCGAGCCCTATGACGAGTGGTATAAATATCGCCGCACAGGCGTGCAAACTCCCGCTGCCCCACCACGCGGCGAGTGAACCACAGCCTTTCACATCTGCGTCAGTTTTGCGCCGCCTGCTTGATGCGCGGCTCAAAGCGCTTATCTTTCCCAGTATNTATTTAGGAGTGACTTCATGCGCGCCCTCTTGCTGACTCTTGNAACAAGCCTCGCCCTTGCCGCCCCTGCAAAGGCCGACATCCGCGATGCCGTAACAACTTTCACGCTCGACAACGGCATGGACGTGGTGGTCATAGAAGACAGTCGCGCGCCCGTCGTCACCCATATGGTCTGGTATCGCGCTGGCTCCGCAGACGAATTCCCCGGCACATCAGGTGTTGCGCACTTTCTTGAGCATCTCCTGTTCAAAGGCACAGACACACTCGCCCCCGGTGAGCTTTCGGCCACAGTCGCGCGCAACGGCGGCACAGACAACGCCTTCACAAGCTATGATTACACTGCCTATTTCCAACGCGTGGCCTCNGATCGACTCGAGCTGATGATGCGCCTTGAGAGCGACCGTATGGTCAATGTCCGCCTTTCAGAGGAGGACATTCTCACAGAACGCGAAGTCATTATTGAAGAGCGCAACCAGCGCACCGAGAACAGCCCTGGCGCGCTCTTTCGTGAGCAGAAGAATGCCGCGCAGTTCCTCAATCACCGCTACGGTGTCCCCGTGATCGGCTGGCGCCATGAGATGGTGACGCTCGATCTTGACGCCGCACTGGCCTATTACAAGCGCTTCTATGCGCCCAATAACGCCATTTTGGTCGTCGCGGGCGATGTCACCCCCGAGGGCGTGAAGGCCTTGGCCCAGCAATATTATGGTGTGTTAGAGCCTAATCCTGAGCTNACAAAGCGCGCCCGCCCCNCCGAACCACCCCAAACTGCCGAGCGCCGTGTAATTTTCCGCGATGCCCGCGTCGCCCAGCCCTATGTAAGCCGCAGCTACCTCGCCCCGGAACGTGACGCAGGCGCTCAGCGCGAAGCCGCAGCCCTTACACTGCTCGCCGAGCTCCTCGGCGGCGGAACCACAAGCTACCTCACAGAGCGCCTTCAGTTCGAAAGCCAAAAGGCCGTTTACACAGCGGCCTTCTACAACGGCGAATCACTTGATGACACCGACTTCACAGTCCTCGTCGTTCCCGCCGATGGCGTGACACTCCCCGAAGCCGAAGCCGCGATGGATGAGGCCATAGAGAGTTTTATTTCCAAACCCATCGACACAGCCGCACTCGCGCGCATCAAGATGCAGATACGCGCCTCACAGATTTACGCCCGCGACGATGTTGGCAACCTCGCCAATGTCTACGGCAGCGCGCTGACAAGCGGCCTCACTGTGCAAGATGTGCAAGACTGGCCAAAAGTCCTTGACTCGATCACACCCGACGAAATTATCGCCGCCGCCAAATCCGTCTTCAATCTTGACCGCTCGGTGACGGGCTATCTGATGAAAGAAAAAGGAGACGCCTCATGAGAGCTTTCCTCGCCGCAGCCTTCAGCCTCGCGCTCGCGATCCCCGCCACCGCAGGCGTTACAATCGACGAATTCAAGACAGACGGCGGCCTCACAGTATGGCATGTGCAAGAAGACTCGATCCCCTTTGTCGCCCTAGAACTGCGCTTCCAAGGCGGCGCTTCTCTCGACGCCGAGGGCAAACGTGGCGCAATCAATCTCATGACAGGCCTTATTGAAGAAGGCGCAGCCGAGCTTGATGCCCGCGCCTTCGCCAAGGCCCGTGACGGCCTCGCCGCCTCCTTTTCTTACGCCGTCTACGACGACACGCTTTCAGTCTCCGCCAAGTTTCTCACAGAGAACCGCGACGAAGCGCTCGAGCTTCTGCGCCAGTCGCTCACCAGCCCCCGCTTTGATCAAGACGCCATCGACCGCGTCCGCGCCCAAGTCATTTCAGGCATCCGTTCTGATGAAAAAGACCCAAGCTCTATCGCGGGTCAGGCTTTTGACGCTCGCGTCTACGGCACACACCCGTACGGCACAGACAGAAGCGGCACGGTTGACTCTGTCACAGCCCTCACGCGCGACGATATCCTCGCCGCCTTTCAGTCCACGGTGGTGCGCGACAGGATCTATATCAGCGTTGTTGGCGACATTTCCCGCGAAGACCTCGGTCCCGTGCTCGACACTCTGCTCGCCGATCTCCCCGAAACAGGCGCGCCTCTGCCGCCCGCTGCCTCCCCCGTGTTTGACGGCGAAACCGTCGTGATTCCTTTTGAAACGCCACAGTCTGTCGCCATGTTCGGCCAGCCTGGCGTGCCCTTTGATCACCCTGATTACTTCGCTGCTTACCTGCTAAATGTTGTGCTCGGCGGCGGCGGGTTTGAAAGCCGCCTGATGCAGGAGGTCCGCGAAAAGCGCGGCCTCACATATGGCGTCTACTCCTATCTCGTTGATAAAGACGGCGCCGATGTCTGGCTTGGCTCGGTACAATCCGCCAACAACCGCATCGGTGAGGCCATGGAAGTGATCAAGGCCGAGTGGGCTCGCATGCAAAGCGAAGGCGTCACAGAGACAGAACTCGAAGACGCCAAGCGCTATCTCACGGGCTCTTACCCCCTGCGCTTTGACGGCAACGGCCCCATCGCCGACATCCTTGTCGGAATGCAGATGCAAGGTATGGGAACGGACTATATCGCCACGCGAAATGACCGCGTGAACGCCGTTACGCTAGAGCAAATCAACCGCGTTGCGCGCGAGTTTCTCAAGCCTGAGCAACTCAGCTTCACAGTTGTCGGGCAGCCCGAGGGGCTCTAAGCACGCTGTATTAAGTTAATTCGCGTTCACACTTTCCCATTTGGGCGGTGCACGCTTTGTGCACGGGATGTGCACGCATTTCACCCCCCTAGAATCAGCCGTTCAGCAGAGCATTAACCATGCTGAACGATAGGGTCAGAAGCGCTTAATCTCATTCCCCATAAGGCACCCAAATGGTCTTCACATCGCTCGCCTGCGCCAAGAATGCACGGCCCTCACCCGCCGCGCCAAACCAGTCACGTGCCTGTCCGTTGTTGACCCATGTACGCTTCAAATTCGTCGCACTTTCGCGCTCAATCTCGCCCGAAGTCTCACTGCTGGAAAAGCTCCAGACTCCGTCCACATCCATGTGGCTGGCGAGCGGTTTTGCAAGCTCCGCGTGGCTCCCGCTCAACAGATTCACAACCCCCGCAGGCACATCAGATGTCTCCAGAATTTGCATCATATCGAGCGCCTCTAGCGGGTAGGCTTCACTCACCACAAGCACGGCTCTATTGCCCATCGCCAGCGCTGGCCCCATCACAGAGACAAGCCCCAAAAGCGGATGCGCATCATCACAAAATGCACCAATCACACCAAGCGGCTCAGGCATGGCCAAAGCCACGCCACGGATCGGAACACCCTTCACCGCACCGTCATATTTGTCCGCCCAAGCGGCATAAGAAAATAGCCGCTTCACAGAGGCTTCGACTTCTTTGGCACCGCTCTTTCCGCCCTTCATCGCGTCGATACGGCGGGCAAATTCTGCGCCCCGCGCCTCAAGGTTTTCAGCCATAAAATAAAGGATCTGCGCGCGCAAAGCCCCCGTTGTTTTGCCCCATCCTGCAGCACCTCGTGCCGCCTCGACAGCGTTTCTGATATCCTTACGGCTCGCAATCGGCGCCTGAGAGACAAGCGTACCGTTCTTGGNAAAAATCTCGCGGCTATAGCCCCCGTCAGGCCGCGCCTGTTTGCCGCCGATATAGAGCTTTTCGGTGCGGTCGAGTGCGCCACTTTCCAGCCCGCCCTTGCCCGCGTTCGGTGCTGTGTTCACCAGCGCTTTCAGCTTGCCTTTGGGGCGCGTGTAGGCCTGCAAGCCTTCCCACCCGCCCTCGCGNCCAAACCCACTTTCACGCACCCCACCAAAGCCGGCGGCAGCGTCAAACAAGTTCGTGGCATTAACCCAGACAACCCCCGCTGCAAGCTTTGGCGCGATGCTCAAAGCAAGGTTCACATTCTCGCTCCAAACCGTCGCGGCAAGCCCGTATCGCGTATTGTTGGCGAGGCTCACCGCCTCCTCTGGCGTGCGGAAGGTTGTGGCCACCAGAACAGGCCCGAATATCTCCTCCTGCATCAGCTTCGCGCTCGGTGAAAGCCCCGTGATCAGCGTCGGCGGATAGAAGCTNCCCTCCACGGGCAGTTCAACGGGTGCTGCGTAAAGCTCTCCTTCATCATTGGCGGCGATCATATCTGTGATCGACTTGAGCTGCACAGGATCCACAATCGCCCCAACGTCGATAGATTTGTCCATCGGTGAGCCAACGCGCAGCTTTGCCATCCGTGCCTTGAGCTTTGCATAAAACGTCTCTGCAATGCCCTCCTGCACCAGAAGCCGCGAGCCCGCGCAGCAAACCTGCCCTTGGTTAAACCAGATCGCATCGACAAGGCCCTCAACCGCTGAATCAAGGTCCGCATCATCAAACACGATGTAAGGAGATTTACCGCCCAGCTCGAGCGTCAGCGCCTTGCCNCTTCCTGCCGTCGCTTGCCGTATCTTGCGGCCCACCTCGGTTGAGCCGGTAAAGGCGATCTTATTGATATCATGGTGCTTTACGATCAACTCACCGACAGCGCCATCGCCTGTAACAATGTTGACAACGCCCTTGGGAACACCCGCCTGACGACAAATATCGGCGAAGAGAAGTGCGGTCAGCGAANTATATTCCGCAGGCTTCAAGACCACAGTATTGCCCATAGCAATCGCAGGCGCGACCTTCCACGCCAGCATCAGCAGCGGGAAATTCCACGGGATAATCTGTCCGCAAACACCCAGCGCCTCGGCGTCAGGCAGNTCGCTTTCCATCAGCTGCGCCATGCCCGCGTGATAGTAAAAATGCCGCTGCACAAGAGGGATGTCGATGTCACGGCTTTCACGGATCGGCTTGCCGTTGTCCAGTGTCTCAAGCACCGCAAAAAGGCGGCTGTGTTTTTGCACCAAACGGGCAATCGCATAGAGCACCCGCGCCCGCCCGTGGCCCCCGAGTTTCTCCCATTTGGGCTGGGCTTTGCGCGCCGCNTGAACGGCCAAATCAACGTCGGCAGCACTNCCCTGAGTAAGCGTCGCCAGTGTCTCTCCGTTGGCAGGGTTNCGGCTCAAAAAGCCCTCGCCCGCTTCGGTAAATGCGCCGTCAATGAAGTGTCCAAACCGCGCACCATTGTCGGTGATCCATGCAAAGGCCTCAGCCGCACTCTCAGGCGCTTCACCGTACTCCATGCTCTCGAAAATCTCTTTAACTGTCATAGCTTTACCCCGCCGCATGACGGTATGACGCCGAATAGGCCCCCGTCACATAATGTTCCAACTGTCGCTCGATATCACCCAAGAGACTTGATGCACCAAAGCGGAAAAGATCGGGCTGAAGCCAGCGGTCGCCTAGCTCCTCTTTCATCATCGAAAGATAGACCAAACTATCCTTCGCCTTGCTGATCCCGCCTGCAGGCTTATAGCCAATCCGAAAGCCCGTAGCCGCCTCATAGTCCCGTATCGCACGGATCATCACAAGGCTCACAGGCAGGGTCGCGTTCACGCTCTCCTTGCCCGTCGAGGTCTTGATAAAGTCAGCCCCCGCCATCATGCAAACGAGGCTTGCGCGCGCCACATTGCGCAGGGATCCAAGCTCGCCCGTCGCCAGAATGGCCTTCACATGCGCATCCCCACAGGCCGCACGAAAGGCGCGCATCTCGTCATAGAGCGCTTGCCAGTTTTGCGTCAAAACATGCCGCCGCGAGATCACAATATCTATCTCGCTCGCGCCTGCCTTCACGCTCTCTTCAATCTCTTTCACACGCAGATGAAAGGGCGACAGCCCCGCAGGAAAGCCCGTGCTCACAGCGGCAATCGGGATACCTGAGCCCGCAAGCGCTTCCGCCGCAGGGGCGATCATATCGTGGTAAACACAAACCGCGCCAACGGTGATCGGCCCCATGCCGAGCGCGTCCATAATATCGCCCCGAACAGGCTGGCGCGCCTTCGCACAGAGCCGCTTCACCCGCCCGGCCGTGTCGTCGCCCGCAAGCGTTGTAAGGTCAATGCAACTCACAGCCTTCAAGAGCCACGCCGCCTGATGGGCTTTCTTCACAGAGCGCCGCGTTCCAAGGGTAGCCGCACGACGCTCGATCGCCGATGTATTGGCCTGTACCCGCGCCACCCAGTCCAGATCAAGTGGCAGCCCCGCATTGCGCGGCTCAGTTGTCTGGGGCAGCTGCGCCAGCTTGTCTTGCTCTTTTACGTTCATCATTTCGCCCTCTTTGGCCTTGGCCAAAACGTCTCACGCGTGTGCCCCAAAGGCAAGCGCTGACGTGGCTCCCCGATCTGCGCAAAAACTGCTCAAACGCGCCGAAACCCCTGCACATGCGCACGCCATTAAGGAACCAATCAAACAAACCGAGGACAGTGACATGAAAACATTTTTGGTCAGAGGCGTGCCCAATTCCGTCCAGATGGACGGCTGGTGGATGTCAGAGCCGCCCCGCGAAACCACACCCAAAACAGGCACAAAAGAGCAGCCTTTCTTCCCGCGCCTGATAGCGCTTCTCGCCCTTGTCATCTCGGGAGATGCCCTCACATGGCAGGCCGATGCAGGCCTCTCCCTCGCGCTCTTCGGGTTGCTCATCCTGCTGGTCCTCTGGCTCCGCAATAGCCGCAGCGGCGGGGGCGGCCTCGTGGTCTATGCGCTTCTTGCCCTGCCACTGGTCGAGCAATCGCAGGCGCTTTCGCTTGCCTTCTTCGGCTTCGGCCTCGTGCTGGGCACAAGCTGGATCGTCCTCGGAGGTTGGCAAGGGATCACACGATGGCTCTCCACGGGCCTAAGATTTGTGCTCAGCGCACCCGCCGCAATAGGTTCAGAGCTTTCTGCCGCTGCGCGTTTCTCCACGGCTCATCGCCCAGAAACCTCTCTCACCTCAATAGTTCAAGTCTGGCTCCTGCCACTCGGCTTCGGCCTCGTCTTCGCCTCGCTTCTCCTCTCAGCCAACCCGATGATGGAGAGCTGGCTCGCCAGCATATCTCCCTCCCACTGGCTGAGTCCCAACGCTATCAAACGTATGCTTTTCTGGTGTGGCCTCGCTATTGTATTGCTCCCCTTCCTCGCCGCGGCAAGCATGCAAGAGCGCCTCAAGCTCGGCTTCACAGGCCCCCGCCTGCCAGCCGCTCCGGCCACGCTCAACGCTGGCTCTGTTTGCCGCTCGCTCATCCTCTTCAATGCACTCTTCGCGCTCCAGACCCTTACGGATGTCGCCTATCTCTGGGGTGGTGTCGCGCTCCCTGAGGGGATGACATATGCCGCCTATGCCCACCGCGGCGCATATCCGCTTCTTGCCACGGCGCTCCTCGCTGGCGTCTTTGCGCTGCTTGCCCGCCCGTTCACAGAAGGCAGCCAAGTCCTGCGCATCGCCCTCCTTGCATGGGTCGCGCAGAACGTCTTTCTCGTCCTCTCCTCGCTTTTGCGCCTTGAGCTCTACGTGGCCCAATACGGCCTCACACATCTGCGCATGGCCGCCGCGATCTGGATGGTCGTTGTTGCCCTCGGCCTCGCGCTGGTGATCTATCAAACCATCCAAAAAAGGCCCGCCAGCTGGCTCCTTGGCCGCGCCGCGCTCCTTGGTCTGGCGGCGCTTTATCTCGCCTCATTCGTCAGCTTCTCCGCCACAATCGCAAAACATAATCTTGGCAAAGACGTGGTGCTTGATCCGCAATATGTCTGCTTTCTGGGCAAACACGCCGAGCCAGCCATCCGCGCCTATGAAGCTGCCCAAGGCCAAAGGCTCTGCTATGGCCGCGGGGTCAAAGATATTCAAATCACCGATTGGCGCGAATGGGGCTTTCGGGATAGCCGCTTGCAAGCTAGCCTAGCCTCACCTTCAAAGTTCGAGGAGGCCGCGGTATGGCCAACATATTGATCATCGACGATGACCCGCAGATCCGTGATGTCTTGCGCATCACCCTTAAGCAAGCGGGCCATGTGGTGCGCGAAGCAGGCGACGGAGCGGAAGGCCTCGCAAAAGCCCTCAATGGTCAGGATGACCTCATCATCCTCGACATAGGTCTCCCTGCAATGGACGGAATAGAGCTCTGCCGCCGCCTGCGCGCGGAAAAAGAAACACCCGTTCTTTTCCTCACAGCCCGCGATGACGAGATCGACAAGATCATCGGCCTCGAAATCGGCGGCGATGACTACGTCACAAAGCCCTCCTCGCCCCGCGAGCTGACCGCCCGCTTGCGTGCCGTACTCAAGCGCAGCCAAGGCAACAGCAGCGCACATGGCCCACTCACGCGTGGCGCACTTCAAGGTGATGCCGCCAAGCACCTCTGCCGTTTTCAAGCGCAGGATATTTCCCTGACACAGCGCGAAATGGCGCTTCTTTCGTTTCTCATGGCGCGGCCTGACAATGTCTATTCACGCGTCCAGATTTATGATGCCGTTTATGGCCCCGCCATCCATGTCTCGGACCGCACGGTTGACAGCCACCTGCGCAATCTGCGCTCAAAGCTCGCCGAGCACGGCGCAAGCGATGCCATCGAAACAGTGCATGGCGTCGGCGTCAGGATGGGCCCATGTCTAGGGGCGTGAGGCGGCAAATCATAAAGAAGTGGCGCTCGCCGCTCGCGCTTGTCATTGGCGGCACGCTGGCCGCCGTGCTCTGCCTGCCGCTCATAGGCATCGGCTATTTCAAGCTCGCCGGCAATATCCTCGGCTGGG
>JGI26082J51739_10000224_pt1 | contig 35029 bp, 38 predicted proteins | sample SaaInl5LU_22_DNA_FD_51739 | JGI IMG/M metagenome (IMG submission 51739)
GAATGGTCTAATATTATGACTGTGCCTTGGAGTTTCTTTCCACCCTTTAATATTCAAAGATATGATCCGGGAGATGCATATAATCCAACACATATCGAAGAGGGTGGACCAAGAAAGGGTAAGATTCAAAGAAAATTAGCTTTTACTACATATCTAAATGATATAAATGAAGGTGGAGAAACAGAATTTATTTTACAAGGTGTTAAAGTTAAACCTAAAAAAGGCTTAACTATTATATGGCCAGCTGGTTGGACACATCCACATAACGGTATACCGGCACCAAATGAAGTAAAATATATTGCCACAGGATGGGCAGGGTACCATATTAGACAAGAATAATTATGAGTCTTAAAAAAATACAAGAAGAGTTTAGAGGAACCCCAAGACCAGAATTAGTTTCGGCAGTTGTAGATAATTTTATATTTGGTCTTTTAGGTGCTATTTTAGTAGTATTTATTGCAGAACGTGTAGATATATTGGTTCTATTAGGATATATGATTTATTATTTCTTTTTAGGAAGGGTGGTTAATAGACCTAAATACGTGACAAGTTTAGGTAAGTTTATTGTGTTTCCAGTGCCAACTGCACTAGGTGCATTTATGGGTTATAAATTAGCATATGTATTAGCTTCTTATTTCTAATAGTGTTCTAATGTTAAACATATGAGCCCTCGTTAGAGGGCTTTTTTATGCGTAATCCTCAAGAAGATAAATAATAAAAGTATTAATTTCTAATAAACCATTAATGAAATTTAAAAAACTAACAGGTCCCCCTAATTTCGAATTAGCTCCATATGTTAATCAAATATTAGAAAGAAATAAAGGACTAGATATACAAATATACCTGGGATGCGATAGTCAAAACAAAGCACTTAAAACAGTATATGCAACAACAATAGTATTTCATATAGCTTCAACTGGTTGTCATGTGATATATAAGAAGGAAGAGGTTCCTATTATACGTGATATGTGGACTAGATTATGGAAAGAAACTGAAAAATCATGTGAAGTTGCATTGTATTTGAGAGAATATGACATAGAAGTTTCTACTATCGATTTAGATTATAATACTGACCCGTCTAAAAAATCAAATAAATTGGTTAAAGCAGCAGTTGGATATGTAGAATCTTTGGGCTTTAAGGCAAGATGTAAACCAGAACTTTTACCAGGTGCATATGCAGCGGATAATATTGTAAACTAAATGAGGAATATACATATAAATATAAATAATCAATAAAAGAATATGTCATTAGCAGACGGATACGAAAACGAGAAAAATAAAAAGGGTAATTCTAAGAAGAAGGCTACTCCATTTTTAGATGAATTTGGTGAAGATCTAACACTTGCCGCATCAGAAGGTAAATTAGATCCTATTATAGGTAGAGATAAAGAAATTTATAGAATTTGTCAAATTCTTGCTCGTAGAAAGAAAAATAATCCTATCATATTAGGTGACCCAGGTGTTGGTAAAACTGCAATAGTTGAAGCTATTGCTCAGAGAATTATAGACAAGAAAGTCGCTAGAGTATTAGTAAATAAAAGACTAATTTCTATCAATATGACAACAATCGTAGCTGGAACTAAATATAGAGGTGAGTTCGAAGAGCGCATGAAAAATATTGTTGAAGAACTTAAAAACAACGATAATGTAATAGTATTCATTGATGAGTTACACACTATTGTGGGTGCAGGTGGAGTTAGTGGTGCGTTAGATGCTTCTAATATTCTTAAGCCTGCATTAGCGAGGGGACAAGTACAGTGTATTGGTGCAACAACCTTAGATGAATATCGTGAGAATGTAGAAGATGACGGAGCACTAACTAGAAGATTCCAGGAAGTGTTTATCGATGCGCCAACAGTAGATGACACCATTGACATCTTATCACGAATTAAACATAACTACGAAGAATATCATTCAGTAGAATATACACCCGAAGCTATAGAAGCTTGTGTCAGAATGAGTGATCGTTACATTAAACAACGCGAATTACCAGATAAAGCTATTGATCTATTAGATGAGGCCGGTGCTAGAACACACTTAATGGAAGTTAAAGTTCCCTCTAGAATCAAAACACTTGAGAAACAGGCTGAAGAAATTAAAGAAAATAAGAAGAAAGCAGTAGAAGGCCAAGACTATGAACTTGCAGCTAGACTTAGAGATGATCAAATTTCACTAGAAGGTAAAATAATAGAAGAGACCAGATCGTGGGAAGAATCTTTAAAATTAACTAAAAGACAAATAACTGTAGCAGATATTGCCGAGACTATTTCTACACAAACCGGAATTCCAGTAAATAAACTAGGAACAGATGATTTGAAGAGTATTAAAAATATGTCTAAGGAAATCAAAAACATGATTATCGGACAAGACAGAGCTGTTGATGCATTATGTAATGTTATTAAGAGATCTAGAACTGGGGTTGCAAGCCATAATAAACCAAGTGGCTCCTTTATGTTCTTAGGACCAACCGGTGTTGGTAAAACAGAAACAGTTAAAGCATTGACAGAATACATGTTTGGTGATATTGATTCTATGGTTAGAATTGACATGAGCGAATATATGGAAAAATTTGCAGTGTCTAGATTAATAGGTTCTCCTCCGGGATATGTTGGATATGAAGAAGGAGGTCAGTTAACTGAAGCAGTAAGACGCAAACCATATTCAGTGATATTGTTTGATGAAATTGAAAAAGCACACCCAGATGTATTCAATACTTTATTACAAGTATTAGATGAAGGTAGATTAACAGACTCAAACGGTAGAGTTGTAGATTTTACAAACACAATTATCATCATGACATCTAATGTTGGCGCAAGAAAGATTTCTGATTTTGGATCAGGTATTGGATTCTCTAGTAGTTCTACTATTGCAGAAGAAAGCAAAAAAATGGATTCTATTATTAAGAAAGAGTTAAAGAATAAATTTAGCCCTGAATTTTTAAACAGATTAGATGATATTGTTTTATTTGATCAATTACAGAATGAAGATATTTTAAAAATCGTTCAAATAGAATTAAATGCTTTTTGTGAAAGAATGGCAATGGATGGTTATTCTTTTAAATTTACTAAATTAGCGAAAGACTTTTTAGTTAAAGAAGGTTACGATCCATCATATGGTGCAAGGCCAGTAAAAAGAGCAATTCAAAGATATGTTGAAGATATTGTAGCAGATGCCATTTTAGATGAATCTCTAAAAGCGGACAAAATATACACTATTTCTAAAAACAAAAATGAAGATAAACTTTTTATTAAGTTATAGTATAACTACTATAAACAAATAAGAAATGACAGACTTTTCAAATACATTTAAAGGATTAATACATAAAATTAATACCCAAGGTGAAATATCTAAACCAAGAGATCTTCAAGTTAAAGAACTTCTTTTAGACAGAGTTGATATAGATCCAACCAAACCTATAGCAAATTTTGAAGCTAGAACCTTTAATTGGAAATACTTTGCAGGTGAAATGGCATGGTACTTACACAGAGATACAAATATTGATTATATTAATAATTTCTCTGGTTTTTGGAAAGGTATTACAAACCCAGGTACTAATGAAATTAATTCTAATTATGGTGCTTTAGTTTTTAATGATGAACAAATAGGATGGGTTATAGATTCACTTTTAGCCGATGTTAACAGTCGCCAAGCGATTATGTTCTTTAATCAACCTAAGTTTCAATTTAAAGGCAATAAAGATTTCGTCTGTACAATGTATGCTAATTTCTTTATTAGAAATAATAAATTGAACATGAAAATTCAAATGAGATCTAATGATATATTTTATGGATTAACATTCGATGCTCCATTCTTTTCATTTTTAATGCAAACAATTTATCTTATTCTAAAAAAGAACGATAAATATAAAAACTTAGAATTAGGAACATATTACCACTTTGCAGATAATATTCATTTTTATGAAAGACATTTTGAATTAGCAGAAAAGATTATTAATTCAAATTTATCAGAAAGCGTAAATCATTCTTTAATTTTAAAAGAGTCACTATTAGATTATGAAAACGGCATAGTATCTTTATCAGAAAGAGGTTTAGAATTTCTACAAACAATAGATAACACACTAAATCAAAAAGATACTGACTATAAAAATATATTAAATGAGTATTTTACAATCTAACATGCAAGATATACCTAAAATATACATAGATCCTACAAGATTTTTAACAGCAGATTTTGAAAAAATACTAATGTCTAAATATGATATATTTTATAGGAGGATTGTAGAGTATGTACTAGATGTAGTGGAAAAAAAACAGGAAATTGGAGTTTTAGCAATATTAATTGATGAAGAAGGTTTAGAATATGAAATGGAATTACCTAAATCTGGTTTTAATAAATCATTGACCAAGGCAAGTGAATATTTCTTAAAGATAGAAGAATATGAAACTTGTGATTTAATTAAACAACTACAAAAACAAATAGCATAAATGAATTATTACCCTAAAGAAAAAGAATTTCAAAGATACGCTCAATCTGAGTTTAACGTCAGCGGCTCACAGTTAGATCTGTATAGTAAACAAGCCTCGATGACACCGTATATTCTAGAAGAACGTGAAATGAGAGTTACTCAAATGGATATATTCTCAAGATTAATGGCAGATAGATTACTTTGGGTAGCTGGACCTGTGAATGATGCTATGAGTACGGTCGTACAAGCTCAATTGATGTTTCTATCAAGTAATAGTGCAGATGACATTACTATGCACATCGATTCACCCGGAGGTTCTGTTAAGTCAGGTCTTTCTATGGTAGATGTTATGGAATATATACCATGTGATATTCGTACAGTGAACACTGGAATGGCAGCTTCTATGGGTTCAGTACTATTAGGTGCTGGAACCAAAGGCAAAAGAGCATCATTAAGACACTCAACTACAATGTTACATCAAAGTAGTGGAGGATTTAGTGGAAATATTCAAGATGCAGAAGTTGACTGGGCAGAATGGCAAAAAGTAAACTTAGAACTATTTAATCTATTAGGATCATATTGTAATAAAAAGCCAGAAAAGGTTATGCAAGATGCTACTAGAGATTTTTGGTTGAATGCCGAAGAGGCCGTTAAATACGGGATAATAGATGAAATAATAAAACCAAAAATAATTTAATATATAAGATATGGCTAGTAGAGATAAAACAAGAGAGGTTTTTATTGAATTAATTAATTTACAATTAAAACCACATGACAAGACATATGAAGATGTGGTGAACGTTTCTGACTGGTACATGCAGTATACTACTACTAGAGAAAAGGAACAAATATTCATCAAAGAAGGTACTTCTATCTTAATGAAGAAATTGAGAATGAGTAAAACTGTTGCTGAAAGAGAAATAAATTGGTTTATCTTACAGTGGGGTTTAACTACAAATGGTACTGAAACAGATACAGAATTAGTATTTACTAAATCAAAGAAAGCCAATCTCAAAAGGACTAAAAAATAATATTAAATTATTATAATATAAAAAAGGGACATTATTTTTATAAATAGTGTCCCTTTTTAGTTTTACACCACCACGTGTTCGATAAATAGTATATGAGTTTAAAAGTAAAAATACCAGTGTGGATTAATAACGGGCCAAAGGATTCTGAATACGTGATGTATAAGATGAAAGCCAATGTTGCGTCTATTAAAAAAAGCATTTACACAAGTAATTTAATGAAATCTCTAACTGAAATAGACGAAACTCTAGACTACTTATATAGATATGACTCTGTAAAAATGACACAGGGCTTAAATCCGATGAATCAGATAATAAGTGGATTTGAATTTCCAAGTTTAGAATTAGCATTTACACACGAAGAAGATATCGAAACGGATGAATATATGGATGATGTTGTGAATGAAGCTATTGATTTATATGAAGATTTACATTCAATGTGTAGAGAAGAATGGAGACGCATAGAAGACGGTTTGACATGTAACTATATACCAAATAAACCTTACTTTTTAAATGACGGATTTGTGTTTATAAAAACACCAGACAATAAGATGCATATCTACCATTTTACTAAACCCAACAAATATTTTACTGACAATTGGAAAAAGTTTAATATGAACCACATATCAACATCACATTGGACTGATGAAGATTTTTTTAAAAAGATAGAAGAAGTAGTTTCAAGAGATTCAGATAAGATTATAATTAAAATTAATTGCAAAACTGAAACCATTTTAGAGAACAACGCACTAGCAGTAATAAACCAAAAGATATTTTCTATGTTACATAGAGACTATTCATTTTAATATTGATATATAAACAAAGAAAAAAAACAATTTAAAACATGCCAACAGTTTCAAATCAAAACATAATTGCGGTATTACCGGAACTATCGCGAATAATTAGGGGTCAAGCAAATAGTATCAATATTAGCTTACACCAAAATTTCGTAGGTAACCAGTTGAATATNGGACTTTCTGANAATGTCAAAGTTGATCTATATAATATAGATAATCAACTAGTAGTTTCATACTCTAAATCAGATGGAAATCTAACATATGGATCTGCTAATAGCGAAAATCAAGGTGCTATTTCTTTACCACTTACAGGTGAACAAACTGCAGCTTTACCATTTGGTGATAATAATTTACAAGGAGCAATTCGAGCAAAAATATTTGTAACATTAGGTTCTCAATTAATTCAATTACCTACATTAAAATTAGCAAATATTTACGACGCTGGTCAAGAAATTGGAGATATTGTTGCTAGTAGATTTACTTTACCAGGATCAGTATACGACATTAAGTCATTTACTATTACTGACAAACCTTCTGGTGGTGAAATTGTTTTAAATGATCAAGATCCAGCAGGTGTTACTAAAATTAGAGTAGCTCTTACTGATGATAAGGGGTACAGAAACACNTATTTAGAACAAGTTTTATTNAATAGAATTGATGTTGATGGAGTAAAGGTTTCTTTATTTCTAACCAACGTAAATAACAACAGTGAATACTCTTCTTTCGAAATTTTAGAATGGAACAGAATTGACGTATTAAATGCAGATTCAAACAATCCAGTATCTAACGATGATAGTGATGCTATCGAATTAACGGTTCAAGCTGAATCAAATTCAAATATCCCAGGATACGATTATACACTAGAAGCGGGAGATTCATTAGGTATCTTTACAGAATCATATTCATCTCCACATGGTATTTCTATAACACCTTCAGGTGCTGCATCTATAAATGATGTTAATAATATTACATTTAGTGGCGGTGCAGTAGTTAATAATAACGAAAATGGTAACGTTGAAGTAGTATTTCCTTCAGTTACTGTAACTACTTCTGGAACTTCTGGTTCTTCTGGTACTGATGGAACTTCTGGAACTTCTGGCATCAACGGACAAGATGGAACATCGGGTGTCAATGGAGCTAAAGGTGAACAAGGTGAACAAGGTGCACAAGGTGTACAAGGCGTTACTGGAAACGACGGAACTTCAGGAGTTAATGGAACTTCAGGAGTCGATGGACAAGACGGAACTTCAGGAGTTGATGGAATACAAGGTCCTCAAGGTATTGCCGGAAACGACGGTCAAAACGGATTAGATGGAACTTCAGGAGTTGATGGAATACAAGGTCCTCAAGGTATTGTCGGAAACGACGGAACTTCAGGAGTTGATGGAACTTCAGGAATAAATGGAGTTGATGGAACTTCTGGAACTTCAGGCGTTGATGGTATTGACGGAGCACAAGGTCCTCAAGGTTTAGTCGGTCAAAACGGATTAGATGGTCAAAACGGACAAGACGGAACTTCAGGTTCTTCAGGTATTAATGGACAAGACGGAACTTCAGGTTCTTCAGGTATTAATGGTATTGACGGAGCACAAGGTCCTCAAGGTGTTGCCGGAAACGATGGACTAAATGGACAAAACGGAACTTCAGGTTCTTCAGGTGTTGATGGACAAAACGGAACTTCGGGTATTGATGGAACTTCAGGTGTTGATGGACAAGACGGTTCTTCAGGTGTTGATGGACAAGACGGAACTTCAGGAGTTGATGGATCGCAAGGTCCACAAGGTATTGCCGGAAACGATGGAACTTCAGGAGTTAACGGAACTTCAGGTGTTGATGGACAAAACGGTTCTTCAGGTTCTTCAGGAGTTGACGGAGCTAAAGGTGATCAAGGTGATGCTGGAACTTCAGGAGCTGACGGAACTTCAGGAGTTGATGGACAAGACGGTTCTTCAGGAGTTGACGGAGCTAAAGGTGATCAAGGTGATGCTGGAAACGACGGAAACAATGGAACGGACGGAACTTCAGGAGTTAATGGACAAGACGGTTCTTCAGGAACTGATGGTTCTTCAGGAACAGACGGAACTTCGGGTGTTAACGGAACTTCAGGAGTTGATGGACAAAACGGTTCTTCAGGTTCTTCGGGAATTGATGGAGCTAAAGGTGATCAAGGTGATGCCGGAAACGACGGAACTTCAGGAGTTGATGGAGCTAAGGGTGATCAAGGTGATGCCGGAACGTCAGGAACAAATGGAACTTCAGGAACAAATGGAACTTCAGGAGTTGATGGAGCTAAGGGTGATCAAGGTGATGCCGGAACGTCAGGAACAAATGGAACTTCAGGAACAAATGGAACTTCAGGAACAAATGGAACTTCAGGAATAGATGGAGCTAAAGGTGATCAAGGTGATGCCGGAACGTCAGGAATAAATGGAACTTCAGGAACAGACGGTTCTTCAGGAACTGATGGTTCTTCAGGAACAGACGGGGCTGACGGAGTTAATGGACAAGCCGGAACTTCAGGTTCTTCAGGTATTAACGGTAGCAATCCAACAGGATCCACTGTATCATATAAAATTAAAGTAAATATGTTATCAGGTAGTATTGACGCTACTACTCCAATTGCAAATGTATGGACACCAGGAGGTGAAGAAATATATAATTCAGCAACAGGATGGTCACAATCAGGTTGGAATATTGTTAAATCAAATAATAATTTAACAGTAAATCACCCATTAAATAAACCAGTATTATTAGGTTCTACTACTGCATTTAACAATAATAATTTATTTACAATACCATTTACTGGTAGAAGTGCATCTCAGATGTCAATTGTAAATTCATTAGATAATTCAAATGTTAAATTTAACGCTATCACAGGTATTAACACAGGTGGAGCAACAGCAGGTTCGGGATACACGATCATAACATTCTTCGTAGAAGAANTATAAAAATTATATAAAAACTAAAATGGCAACTAATCAAGCAGGTAAACCAACACAATTATTAATTACGTCAGTAGTTTCTGGATCTTCTTCTCCAGTCGATGTGATATTAGATGATCAAAGTCCGTGGTACGGATATCCTCTAACATTTCAGGTTGATTTAAGAATTACTCCTCAAACACANGGTGATTCTACTACTAATACACCTTTTTATTATGGTGCGAATGATGTAGAAGAAGGTGATTGGTTATTACAACCTTCGGGAAAAGCATATAAAATAACATCAGTTATTTCTAGAAATGGTGACGGTGAAGCAAGGGTAATTATATCTGACGTTAATTCATATATCTTATTAGGAGATACGACTGGTAGCGGTAACAATTATCCAGACGAAGAACAAGCAGGAGTTTGTATAGAACTTGACAATGAAGGTTTACCTATTGTTGCAGGTATAGCACAATTATCTGGTTCACTTCCAAATATTGGATATTGGGTAGATGATGCAACTAGTAGATTTGAAGCAAGTTCTACTTCTCAATCACAAACAGNAGCAGTAGGTGTAGGAACAGGTGTTGATTTAAATAAAATATCTGTCTCTACAACAGAAGATGGTCAATCTACTGGGATTGCTATAACATATACTCCGTTTTCAGATTCAATTGTTACAATTAAAGTTAACGGAATGGAAGTTAATTTAGGTAATGGAGTTAAAACGGAAGCTTCTTATTTTTCAAACGACGGAGGAGCATCTGCAAGATTAATTGCAGATATTGAAGCNGGTGACTTACTGTATTGGAACGGTTCAATCGCAGGCTATGAGTTAGATGATACAGACGATATTGACGTATCATATCAAAAATCTAGTTTAGATTAATATAATATAAAATANTTTAAATTATTTTTAATAAAACGCCGGAGTGTAGCAATATACAATCGGCGTTTTTTATATATACTAAGAGAGACAATNATGTCTCTTGGCCTAAAAATAATATAAATATACATGGCACAATTAAAAGTAAAACAAATTTCAGATTTCGTATCTGCAGTTGAAAGTAAAGTTAANGGTATCGTTGGTACTGCGAACGTTTCTGCAATCTCTGTAGCAAAGTCTGAGGCTATCTCAACTGCAAATTCTGCAGACGTTGTAGTATTAAGTTCTGCTAAATCTTACGCTGATCAAGCTGAGACTGACGCAGTAAACACTGCTTCTGCAGATGCTACTACAAAAGCTAACGCTGCTGAGTCTAAAGCTATCTCANCTGCAGTTTCTGCAGACGTAGTTCTTAAAGGACAGTTAGAAGGTTACGCTGACACTGCTGAGGCTGACGCATTATCTAATGCTAAAGTTTACGCAGATTCAAAAGACGTTTTAGTTCTTTCTGAAGCTAAAGCACATTCTGACATCCAGAAAGGTAGAATCGATCTATTATTAAAAGATTCTGACGAAACGTTAGATACTTTCAATGAGATCTCAGGTTTTATCACTTCATTAGAAACTAGTGATGTTGCTGGTCTTTCAACTGCATTGTCAACTGCGGTTTCTAACGATGCGGTTCACGCTTCAGGTATTTCTGCTAACTCTGAAGCTATCGCTAACTTAGACTTAGATTTCTCAGAAGATTTCGATGCAAAAGGTGATGCTGATGCTGCTTATGCTGCTGCTGTTACTGAATCTACAAGATTAGGTAACTTAGCATATGACAGACTAGGTGATGCTGCTGCTGCTGAAGGAAACGCTAACGATTACACTGATGGTTTCATCAATGCATTAGGTACTGCTGCTTACAACGCAACAGGAGATTTTGCAACGGCTGCTCAAGGTGATTTAGCTGATTCTGCACTACAAGATGCTTCTGCATTCGATGCTGCTGGCTCTGCTTCTGCTGCTCAAGCTGCTGCTATTGCTTCTGCTAAATCTTACACTGATGGTAGAGAAGTTCAAATCAAATTGTATGCTGATACAGCTGAAGCTGATGCTATTGCTTCTGCTAAGACTTACACTGATACAGAAATCGCTACATTAGATTCTAGAATCGACGGTTTAGAAGGTGCTTCATTTGAAGAAGTACTTGCTGACTTCGTAGATGGTGTAAATTTCTTATCTAGAGTTGCATTCAATCTTGGTAATGTTAAAGTATTCGTTAACGGTTTACAGATCCACGAAGCTGGTGAAGGTGTTGACGGATGGTCATCTGCTGATGGTGTCTCATTTACAGTTTCAGGATTAGGTTATGACTTAGAAGGTGATGATCACATTATCGTTTCTGGTAGATTAGCTTAATTTTAGCTTAAAGTCTAATTAGTTAATTCTAATTTAGAGTAATTTTTTAAAGGCTCGCCCGGTGGGCGAGCCTTTTTTAATTAAATATATAATAAAAAACAAATACGTAAAATGAATATCGGTATTACTGTACATCTAGGAATTGAAAACGAAAGTCTTTGGATTAATGGTATTAAGTTAAACGCTTTATACTTGTTAAAGGCATTCAAAAAAATTGGATATAATGCATACTTAATAAACGCAAGTGAGGTGCAAGCACCATATGAAGATAAAGTTTTATGGGACACTGTTGAATTCCCTATATATGATTATAAAACTAAAGCAAATGATACTGATNTTATGATCTGGTTAGGAGCTACATATTCTGATAAAAATATTAAAGAATTTAAGGCCACTGGTGAAAATAAGAAAGTAATTAAATANGTATGTGGTAACAATTATATGAATGATCTTGAAGCTGTAATGTTTGCAAAAAAAGGATCTGATAAAAAAACAGGATATAATCAAAAAATAGATGAAGTATGGTATGTACCTCAACAAGAAGAACTAAACAGAGAGTACTATAGAGTAATGCATAATTTACCAGCTATTAATGTTAGACCTGTTCCTTTTATATGGGATCCAGTTTTTTTAGATCAAGCATGTGAAGCATATTATACTTCCGACGCAATTGAAAATAATGTACCATTGCCAGTTTATAAACCCGGTAAAGAAAATGAAGATAAACAATTGGCATGTTTTGAGCCTAATATAGGTGTACAAAAATGGCATTTTATAAATTTATTAATAGCTGAAGATTATTTGAGGTCTGGCGGAGATTTTAATAAGTTGAATATTATTTGTGGTAAAGATATATTAGAAAATGAATATTATGGATCGATGTTAACTCATGCTAAAATGTTTAATACAGATCCTGTTAAATTAAGTTATTTACCTAGACTCAGAGCGGTTGACGCACTTGCACAACTTGCAGATGTTGTTCTTGCACATCAAATTTCTAACCCATTAAACTATTCATATTTAGATGCTCTTTATCTACAGTTCCCATTAGTACATAATGCACCTATGATTAAAGATGCTGGATATTATTATCACGGAAACTCTATTGGTTCAGGTGCTAGACAACTTAAGTTGGCAATCGAATCACATGATCAAAACATAGAAGCGTATAATAAAAGAAGCGAAGAAGTTTTAACTAGATANACTGTTTATAATGATGACTTATTAGAAACTTATAAAAAACTAATAGAAAACGTAGTCTCACCAGATACCCATAAAATAGGTTCTACGTATGATTGGCAAACTAATTTATACAAATAAAAAATGGGACTTAACGCTAATAAGTTAATTTTTAAAAGGCTCGTTAGAGAGTATGAATTTCTATTAGAGGACTTAGAAGATATAGAAGCCGCTAATACCGAAATAAAGAATAAATTTATGGAATCATTATCTGAAATTGACCAAGATAAAATTCTTCAAACAGAAGAGATTGATTCTATGGCAAGTGAATGGGTAAAATCCAATAAAGAATCAGAAGAATTAGAAAAAGAATCTAATAAACATCCTGACTTTAAAAAATTATTTAGAAAGGTTGTTGTAAAATGTCATCCAGATAAATTATCTTCAGACATTGATCAAACTAATCTAGATAAATATATAAAAATATACGAAGACTCAGTAGATGCAAATGAAAATGAAGATTGGGCTAAATTAATTAGATGTGCAATTAAATTAGAATTAGAAATTCCCGAATCTGCATATGAACATATATCATCTATCGAAAAAAGTATAAATAAATTAAAAGAAAAACAGAATAACATATTAAATTCTACCGCATGGCAATGGTATAAAACAGATGATGATACTTCAAAAACAGATATTTTGAAACAACATTTAGAATTTATGACAATTCTAACCAAAAAAAAATANTTTTTTTCTTAGATATGTCCCTGTCANGCTTGAATGCAAATAATCTAAGATATATAATTATATAAACATAAAAAAGAATAACACTATTCATGTCTCAATTAAGATTAAAGCAAATCCTTGAATTTATATCAACATCACCTGTAAATGGAGATGTTTTGTCATATAATTCAACNACCGGAAAATATGAAAACAATGCATTACCAAATACATTTGGACTTCAGTATAAATATAGCACAGCGACTTCAGGTTCTGTAGCTTCTGGAGTATTTAGATTTGATAATACATCTTCACCATCATCGGTAACTTTAAGTGAAACACACCTAAGAGGTGGAAATGCTGTACCATCATTGGTTGCAGCCACACTTTCTACCAATAGCAGAAAATCTATAGTTGTTTTTGCTAATTCTACTGATGGTACAATCTATAAAACATTTTATGTAAGAGATGTTGAATTGGGTTCAAATGAAAGAACTTTACAATTAGAGCCTATTTCTAGTTCTGATTGGGGATCAATGTCCAATAACGACGAAGTTTATATGTTTATTCAACCTATTGGTGATATAGGTACTTCTGGTTCAAGCGGTTCATCAGGAACTAACGGTTCATCAGGAACTAACGGAACTAGCGGAGTTAGTGGAACCTCAGGTTCATCAGGAACTAATGGTACATCAGGTATTAAAGGTGCTCCTGGAACTTCTGGAACTAACGGAACAAATGGTTCATCAGGTTCTTCTGGAACTAACGGAACTAACGGAACTTCTGGAACTAACGGAACTTCTGGAACTAACGGAAGTTCAGGTTCATCAGGAACTAATGGTACATCAGGTATTAAAGGTGCTCCTGGAACAAGTGGAACTAACGGAACTTCTGGAACGAACGGTACAAATGGTTCATCAGGAAAGAATGGGACTTCAGGAACGAATGGAACTTCTGGTATTAATGGTATAAACACTTCAGTTGATGTATTATCAGAGTCTATAACAGGTTTAGAAGGTACTCCAGTGAGTGTCAGAAATGTTGGAGATGAAAAAGATGCAATATTTGAATTTACAATTCCTGTCGGTGCAACTGGTTTAAAAGGACAAAGAGGTCAGGCTGGTGTAAACGGTACTAACGGAACTTCAGGAACTAATGGAACTTCAGGAACTTCAGGAACTTCGGGTACTGATGGTTCAAGCGGTTCATCAGGAACTTCAGGTTCATCAGGTACTAACGGAACTTCAGGAACGAATGGAACTTCAGGTTCATCAGGAACTAATGGAACTTCAGGAACGAATGGAACAAGCGGTTCTTCTGGTACTGATGGAACTTCAGGAACGAATGGAACAAGCGGTTCTTCTGGTACTAACGGAACTTCAGGAACGAATGGATCAAGTGGTTCATCAGGAACTAATGGAACTTCAGGAACGAATGGATCAAGCGGTTCTTCTGGTACTGATGGAACTTCTGGAACTAACGGAACTTCTGGAACTAACGGAACATCAGGTATTAAAGGTGCTCCTGGAACAAGTGGAACAGACGGAACTTCAGGAACGAATGGATCAAGTGGTTCTTCAGGAAAGAATGGAACTTCTGGAACGAATGGAACTTCTGGAACAAACGGAACAAACGGAACTTCTGGAACTAACGGAAGTTCAGGATCAAGCGGTACGAATGGTACATCAGGTGTCAAAGGTGCTCAAGGTAATCCAGGTTGGGGTGTTGAAATGCAAGGACAAGTTGCAACATCAGCAAACTTACCNTCANCCGGAAACGCGAATGGTGATGCATACATAGTACAATCAGATGATTCTCTTTGGGTGTGGACAGCAGCTGAAGGTTGGATGTCAGGTGGATCAATTCAAGGACCTCAAGGTGATGCCGGTTCTAGCGGTACTTCAGGATCTTCAGGAACAAGCGGATCTTCTGGAACGAACGGTACAAACGGATCTTCTGGAACGAACGGTACAAACGGTTCTTCTGGAACAAGCGGATCTTCTGGATCAAGNGGTTCTTCTGGAACAAGCGGNTCAAGNGGTTCATCAGGAACTGCAGGTTCTTCAGGTAATGACGGTGCAGCCGGTGGTTTAGGTGTTGAATATGATGGTGTTACNTTTNGTGANAGTAAATATACAAATGTAAATCAATTAGCACACACTGAAGCTGAATCATTCATTTACTCAGGTACTAAAGAATGGTGGTTCTCTGATATAGCAAATGGCTTAGAAGACATTAACTACCAAAAGTCATTATTTGATGACATGGTACAGGAAGGTTATGATGTTATTTATGTCAAAATGGCACAAAGAGGTGATTCAACCAGGTATCACTTATATAAAGGTACAAGTCAATCTATTGTTAATGGATCAGGTGGACGTGGAGATTTAAGACTAACTCTTGAAAGAGTAGGTGGTTCTGATTCTAACCATTTCCCAGGTGGAACATCAACAGATATGCACATGACGACTGATAATTACAGAGCATGGGTTGCAGCTGGTTCACCAGGTGGTTCTATTCATAATATAGAAAATGCAGACGCTGCTTATTATAAATCTTTAGGAGGTCAATTAGTTGTTACGTTTACACCTTTGAAAGTTGGTGCAGATGGTACTTCAGGAACAGATGGTTCAAGCGGTTCATCAGGAACTAATGGAACTAACGGTTCTTCAGGTTCATCAGGAACTAACGGAACTAACGGTTCTTCAGGAACTTCGGGTTCTTCTGGAACTAACGGAACTAACGGAACTTCTGGAACTAACGGAACTTCTGGAACTAACGGAACTTCTGGAACTAACGGAACTTCTGGAACTAANGGAACAAACGGTTCATCAGGTTCTTCTGGATCAAGCGGTTCAAGCGGTTCATCAGGTATTAAAGGTGCAACAGGTACTTCTAATACGTATGCTACNGCAATGAATCAATACACAAATACTAATTCAGACGTACAATTCGATGACTTATATTTAACAGGTAGATTACAGAGAGAATTAATTACAGTTAATGATAATGGTGGATTATTTGCAGTAGACTTAAATATAGGTGATGCATTCGTTATTAACGCTGTTAGTGATACTAAAATTACAATGTTAGTTAATTCTTCCAACGCTGGTCAATCAGGAACAATTCTTATTGTTAATGGAGCAGGCGCTTCATTTAGAGAATTACCACCTTTCATGAAAACACCATCTGGTGCAGGAATTGAATGGTATGATGTACCTGGAGGAGTTTCAATTATATCTTATTTTGTAGTTGACCAAAACAATGTACTTTGTAATTACATTGGTAACTTTGCGTAATAAATAGAATATAATTAAAAGGACAATATGAAGAATATAGGATTTTCAAGAGTTGATTTCTGGTCTACCGGAAGTGCAGTAAATACATCTAAGAGTACATCTAAGAGTACCACTACTACGTGGAATACTTCACAATCTACTGTAGAAAAAAGAAATACTTCACGTCAGACTGATAAAGTTTTCAATACTAGTCAATCTACTACAACCACTTGGACTACAGTATGGTCCACGTCTAAGAGTACTACTACAACGTGGACAACACAACATTCTACTACCACTGTTTATGCAACGTCGCACTCAACGTCGACAACGTGGACTACAGTTTGGTCAACATCCCATACTACTTCGCAGTCAACGTCTCGATCTACTACGACAACGTGGTCAACATCTCATGGTACTAGCAGATCGACTAATAGAGCTACTACAACAACATGGACGACATCGTGGAATACAAGTAGAACAACTACTTCTGCATGGACAACATCATGGACAACTAGTCAATCGACAAATCAATCGACTATAACTGTTTATACTACAAGTTGGACCACATATTGGAATACTAGTCAATCTACTACCACGACATATACCACAACATATGTTACTAGTTATACAACTAGTCAATCGACAAATCAATCGACTGTAACGAATTGGACAACATCATGGACAACTAGTTATAGTACTAGTCAATCGACTGTAACATCATACACTACAAATTGGACAACATCATGGACAACTAGTCAATCAACTAGTAAATCGACTACAACCACATTTGTTACAGGGTATACTACAACATGGTCAACAAGTAAATCGACTGTAACGTCATACACTACGAATTGGACGTCATATTTTAACACCAGTAGATCTACCTCACATTCTACTACAACTGTTTATACAACATCGTGGAATACAAGTAAGTCGACTACAACTGCTTATACTACATATTGGACTACTACATGGACAACTAGTCAATCAACATCACATTCGACTACAACTTCATACACAACAGTATTCGCAACTAGTCAATCGACTACAACTGCATGGACAACTTACTGGACTACAACGTTTAACACGAGTCAATCAACATCACATTCGACTACAACTACTTATACTACAACTTGGGCAACAAGTCGTGGAACTAGTCGTGGAACTAATAGGTCTACAACGACAACGTGGAACACTAGTCGATCAACGTCTCATTCGACAACAACTACTTATACTACAACTTGGTCAACAAGTCGTGGAACTAGTAGAGGAACCAACAGGTCTACAACGACAACATGGAATACGAGTAGAGGAACGTCGCACTCGACTACAACTACTTATACTACAACTTGGGCAACAAGTCGTGGAACTAGTCGCGGAACGAGTAGATCTACTACAACCACATGGACAACTAGTCAGTCAACGTCACACTCGACTACAACTTCATATACCACAACTTGGTCAACTAGTCATACTACAAGTAGAGGAACAAGTAGATCTACGACGACTACTTGGAATACTAGTAGAGGAACGTCTCATTCAACAACAACAACGTATACAACATACTGGAATACAAGTAGATCGACTACAACGTCTTATACTACATCTTGGACTACATCTTGGAATACGAGTAGATCAACAAATAGGTCTACCACAACCACTTACAATACGAGTAGATCAACATCACACTCGACTACGACAGCATATACTACAACTTGGCAAACAAGTCGTGGCACCAACCGTGGAACATCGCATTCGACTACAACTACTTGGAATACAAGCAGATCAACGAATAGAGCGACAACAACAACGTATACAACATATTGGAACACTAGTAGATCGACTACTACGACCTTTAATACAACATGGACGACTACTTGGAATACGAGTAGAGGAACGTCTCATTCGACTACAACAACCTTTAATACTAGTCAGTCGACCACAACCGCATGGACTACATCTTGGACTACATCTTATAATACGACTAGATCAACTTCAAGATCAACCACAACTACGTTTAATACAAGTCAGTCAACGTCTCATTCGACTACAACTACTTATACAACGACTTTTAATACGAATCAGTCGACCACAACTGCATGGACTACATCTTGGACTACATCTTATAATACGTCTAGATCAACAAGTAGAACAACAACAACGACATGGGTAACTAGCCAAGCAACGTCTCATTCAACTACGACGACGTATAATACTTCTTGGAATACTACTAAGTCTACTACGACTACATATACCACGACGTATAATACTTCTTGGAACACGAGTAGATCAACAAGTAGAACAACAACAACGACATGGGTAACTAGCCAAGCAACGTCTCATTCAACTACAACAGGTTGGACTACAACATTTGCAACAAGTAAAAGTACGAGTAGAATAACTAAACATCTTACTTCAACTACGTATGCAACAAGTCAGACTACTGTTAAATTGACCACCATATCGTATAACACGGCATGGACTACAACGTTTGCAACTAGTCAATCAACTAGTAAATCGACTACTACTTCTTGGTGGACAGAATGGACTACGTCTTACAATACAGTATATACATACAGTAAATCAACTACTAGAAATACAACATATAGTAAAACTACATCTAAATCAACACAAAAGAGTGCAGTAGTTAATATTAATTACGCTACCTCATGGAACACTACAGTTAACTACGTTACAACGTGGACTACGTATTGGTCTTATAATACATCGGTCACTACGGATCGAATAACTGACGACGGTTTTAGTGACTGTATCGTAGAAGGCACAGAGATTCATGTTTCAGGAACAGAAACTAAAAAGATTGAAGATCTTATATTAAATGAACCTATATTAACAATGGATGGCCCACATAATTTAGAAATTGAACAAGGATTAGCAGATGTAGAAACAACTACTATAGCAGATAATCTATCATATGATGATAAACTAGTTGCTGCCAGAAAAACATACGCGATAGGTATAATTGATATAAATAATGGTTTAATAAAATCAACACCCCACCATTTACATATTGTAAAAAAATCTGGAAAATGGGTAGCAAGACAAGCTCAGACGGTAGAAGTTGGAGATTATTTATACCATATAACCGACGGTGAGATTTTAGTAACATCTGTAACAGAGGACTCAACAAACACATATGCAGTTTACAAATTAGATGTTGAACCTAACGATATATTCTTCGCTAACGGAATTTTAACCCATAACAAAAAACCAGAATTATGTGACTCTAATGGTCCGGAAATCTGTGATCCAAATTCATTTTGTTATAATCCATGTGAACGTTCTGCTGGCATGTACGGTTGTGCGGAGGAATGTAGACCTTTTTAATAAAGATAACTGAAAATAAGATAAGAAATTAAATGGCACAATATATAACAGCGTGGGCGACAAGCAAATTAACAGCAGCTTCTAAAGGTACTAGTAAGAACACATCAGGTTCTAGAGCTACTTCTAGATTCACTGACGGTTCATACACTAGTTATTGGAACGCAAATACTTCATATACTACGTATTGGGCAGTATCTACGGCTTATACTACAATATGGGAGGCCGCCGTTGGTACAAGTCATTTAACTAAAAAAATAACTTCAAAATCAACAACGACCACTTATAATACGTCATGGAATACGAGTAAGGCTACAAGTAGAGTAGAATCTTATCAAGCTGAAACGGCATATACTACTTCATGGAATACATCTCATTCGACTACTACATCATATACTACTTCATGGACTACGACTTTTAATACCACTAGGGCCACATCTAGAGCAACTACAACTGCATACACTACATATTGGAACACTAGTAAATCGACTACGACAACATTCAATACAACGTTTGCAACTAGTCAATCAACGTCAAAATCAACGTCACATTCGACTACAACGACTTTTGCAACTAGTCAATCAACTAGTAAATCGACTACAACTGGGTATACTACGTATTGGAATACCAGTAAGTCGACCACAACCACATTCACGACCACATTTGGAACTAGTCATACTACAAGTAGAGGAACTAGTAGGGCAACTACTACAACTTGGTCAACAAGTAGGTCAACGTCTCNTGCGACTACAACCACTTACACTACAACTTGGTCAACAAGTAAGTCGACTACAACGACTTGGACTACTACATTTGGAACTAGTCACGGTACAAGTAGAGGAACTAGTAGGTCAACTACTACAACTTGGTCAACAAGTAGGTCGACTACAACATCATATACGACAACATTTAATACTAGTCAATCTACAACTAGATCAACAACGCGATCGACTACAACTACTTGGACAACAAGTCAGTCAACGTCTCATTCGACTACTACAACATTCAATACTACGTTTGCAACTAGTCAATCGACTACAACGTCTTATACTACGTCTTGGACTACATATTGGAATACGAGTAGAGGAACGTCTCATTCGACTACAACTACTTATACTACAACGTTTGCAACGTCTCATTCGACTACAACGACTTGGACTACTACATTCGTAACTAGTAGAGGAACTAGTAGAGGAACGTCTCACTCGACTACAACGACTTGGACAACTAGTCAGTCAACGTCTCATTCGACTACAACGTCATATACGACTACATTTAATACAAGTAAGTCAACGACTACTTCATGGACAACTTCATGGACTACGTCATATAACACTAGTAGAGGAACGTCTCATTCGACTACAACTACTTATACAACATATTGGAATACGTCTAGATCAACAACTACTGCATGGACAACTTCATGGACTACAACGTTTAACACAAGCCAGTCAACGTCTCATTCGACTACAACGTCATATACAACAGTATTTGCAACTAGTCAATCGACGACTACTTCATGGACAACTTCATGGACTACAACGTTTAATACAAGTCAATCTACAAGTCATTCAACTACAACGTCATATACAACAGTGTTTGCAACTAGTCAATCGACTATAACTGCATGGACAACTTCATGGACTACAACGTTTAATACAAATCAGTCAACGTCACACTCGACTACGACTACTTATACTACAACTTGGTCAACAAGTCGTGGAACTAGTCTTGGAACAAGTAGATCTACGACGACTACTTGGAATACTAGTAGAGGAACGTCACACTCGACTACGACAGCGTATACTACGTATTGGTCAACTAGTAGAGGAACTAATAGAGGAACGTCTCATTCGACTACAACGACTTGGACTACAAGTCAGTCAACGTCTCACGCGACTACGACCACATATACGACCACTTGGACAACAAGTATTGCTACAAGTAGATCAACGTCACACTCGACTACGACTACTTTTAATACAAATCAGTCGACTTCGCACTCAACTAGTAAATCAACTACTACAACATGGACAACTTCATGGACAACAAGTAGAGGAACGAGTAGAGGAACGTCACACTCGACTACAACGACTTGGACAACTAGTCACGGTACAAGTAAAGGAACTAGTAGATCAACTACAACTACTTGGACAACTTCATGGACCACTTCACATTCGACGTCGCACTCGACATCTAAGAGTACGGTGACTATTTGGGGAACAAGTAAGGGAACAAGTAGAACTACGGAACACAGTACAACAACTACGTGGACAACTTCATGGACAACAAGTAGAATTACAGAGGTAGATACAACAACTACATGGATTACCTCTTTACAGACTAGTAAATCTACAACAACTACGTGGACGACTTCATGGACAACAGTGTACAACACTAATCAATCCACAACAACCACGTGGACGACTTCATGGACAACAGTGTACAACACTAATCAATCTACGAGTAGATCTACTACAACTACTTACAATACGTCACACGCGACAGTAACTAGATATTCTACAAGTAGAAGTACAACAACTACATGGAACACGAGTCAGTCAACAAGTAGAAGTACAACAACCACATGGGGTACAATATACGACGTTACTACAACGTGGGAAACTTCATGGAATACTACAACTACGTGGAGTACTAATAGATCTACAACCACAACATGGACTACCGTATTTAGTACAGATTATGAAGTTAGAAAAACATGGTATAGTACAAATAGACCATTGTTTAGCTATAATACACATAGACAGTGGAGAAAAAACAGATATAACGGTAGATAGTAAAATAACTTAAATCTATTAAATATAAAAGACTTGCTTAGGCAAGTCTTTTTTTTGATCTAAAAAAAATCAGATAAATAATTAAACAAATCAAATTAGGTTTGTATAACTATTAAAATACTGATAATATATGGAGATGTTCAATAAAAAAGTCCTTAAAGAAAGGATTGGACCACTACAAAAAAATGAAAAACTCTCTCAACTAGAGCAAGTCGAAAGATATGTTCTTAGAAAATGTAAAGAACTTGGAATAGAACACAGCTATGATGTGATAGCTGAAGAAATGCCATACTTTAAAACTATGGGATATACTGAATACGCAACATGTTTTATGTTACAGCCATTGAATTTAAAAATGAGAACTGGTCAAATGGCAGACGCATATGCAGATAATGTTGAAAATCCATCTGATTGGGCATCTTATTTCAAAGCAAATGTTGAGAATAAGATGGCTAACAAATATCAAAAGCGCAAGGAGGATTTTGAAAATTATGAAGATAAATCAGTATTAGTGGTTTTACCAGGATCTAATAAACTCAAATCAAATTGTTGTTTAAATAAATTAATAGCTGTTGCAAAAAAACACAAAGGAGATATCTATTTTAAGCCACACCCTATCACAACACATGCTGTAATTGGAGAAATTAAAGATTTATTCGGTGAAGAATCGATTCTACCTAGAGATATAGATTTATACTACTTTTTACAAAAGGCTGATACAGTATACACTACACATATTAGTGAATCTGCGTTATATTCTACAATGTTAGGTAAGCAAGTAGAGCCTATCGATGTATGGAATAATATACACCAAGGTTCTTTTTATAGTGTTAATTCAAATCTTTTCGATAATAAAGATAATGCAGCGGAATGGGTAAATAGAACATTTTCTAGCCCTAAGTCTGGTATTATTAACCCAGAAATAGATGAAGATTGGAAGGCAAAAGTGGATCAATATATGGAGTACATATATAAAAAGCGAGAATATTATAAAGGATGGTTCTTAGATCTTCCTAAAAAGAAAAAGTAATTAAATAATTTAAAAACCTACTTCGCGTAGGTTTTTTTTGTAAGATAAATATATTATATTAATATAATTATGAGAATTTTATTTTACGCCGGATATCAGAATATACCATTTGATGGAAACACAGATCAAGGATTAGGAGGCACTGAAATAGCTATAATTAAACTATCTAGAGAGATGGTTAAATTTGGATATAAAGTTGTGGTATCTGGTCAAATAAAAAGTTCTGGATTAATTAATGGTGTAAAGTGGATTTCAACAACTGAATTACATAATAAGNACTTCAACCAATTTGATTATATTATATCTGCAAGTTATATTCATTTTTTAAAAGAATTCAAATATTACTCGGCTAAGAAAATACTATGGTCCCATAATACACATCACCATGCATGGTTTAATGGCACAGAACTCAAAGACGCGGATGAATTAACTAAACAAGTAGACCATACTATATGTTTAACCAATTGGCACAAAAACCAATGGTCAAATAAATATGACGTGCCATTAGATAAGATTAGTGTAATTGGCAATGGTATCGATCCTTCAACATTTTATGGTAATCCTGAAAAAATTAAAGGTAAATTTATATGGAGTTCTGCACATGAGAGGGGTTTATTTGAGCTATTAAAAAACTGGCCAAAAATAAAAGCAATAATTCCTCATGCTACACTTGACATATATTCTCCAGCATATTCATGTGCCACTGATAATCATGTATTCGATCTATCAATGGGCGTAAACAATTACGGTTCAGTTGATCAAACTACATTGCATAATGCTATGCTAAGATCTGAGTATTGGTGTTATATAACAGACTATGAAGAAACTTATTGTATAACAGCACTAGAAATGCAATATGCTAAAGTACTTCCAATAGTAACAAGTGTTGCAGCATTAACAGAAACTGTAAATTCAGGAGTTATATTAGAGAGAAGTGAAACAAATTGGGATCAGACGATACAAATATTAGATACATTAGGTAATGAACTTAAAGACAAATCAATTAATTCTGCGTTTCAATGGGCCAAAAAACAAACGTGGGAAGTTAGATCGTATGAACTAAAAAAATTATTAAATTCTATATGAGAATAGAAAAAATTTATGTAATAAGTTTAGACGCTAATAAAGAAGGCACACAAAAGAGAATCGTAGAAAAAATAGATGCTCTTAAAATGCCATATGTCGTTAAGTGGGAAATAGTACCAGCATTTGACGGCAGATCTGGTAATTTATTACCCGGACATTCTACATTAAACAGTTGGAATCTAGGTAATAACACATGGAATGATTGGTGGAAAAGAGACGTAATGCCAGGTGAGGCGGGATGTGCTACATCGCACATGTTAATTTGGCAAAAAATACTAGATGATAATGTTAATTGTGCTTTAATATTAGAAGATGATTTTAAATTAGTTAGAGAATTACCACAAAGAATAATCCCAGATATAGATTATGATATTGCGTTTTTAGGTAGACACGCTTTATTCCCAGGTGACGAGACACTAGCAGCTCATAATTGGGTTAATGCACTGAGTAGTTATAATACACATGCATACGTTATTAAAAATAATACGGCTAAGGTTTTACTGAATGAATATGATTATGCTAGAAACATAATTCCACCGGATGAGTTTTTAACCGCAACATTTACTGAGCACCGAAGAGAAGATATTACCAAACTATTCCCACCTAAACTTTGGGCTATTGCACCTACAGTAAACTACATAGAACAAGATCGACCGCATGAACAATCTAATACAGAACCTACAGGTGAAAATATAAATCTTATGAAAGAAGATACTAAACCTTATTTTGAAATCTTAGATGATTCTAATTGGGAAGATTGGAAATTAAAATATGTAAACCAAACTCTATCAAAGGGTGAATATGATCTAATGATAGATGATATCGGTAATAATATATACGAGTTTCCATTATTTACTGAAAAATTCTGTAAAGAAGCGGTGGCATTAGCAGAAACTTTAGATAAATGGACACAGGATCGTCATGAATTTTATCCAACGAATGACGTTTTATTGCCAGAAATTGGATTAGATCATATTTATAGCAGAGTTCTTAGAGAGATAGTTTATCCTATATGCATACATTTATGGCAGTTAGAAGGTATCGGATGGGATACAATGCAAAGTGAAAATTTTATGGCGAGATATACAACAGATAGACAATCTCATTTATCACTACATCATGACTTTAGTCATGTGACCATGGTTGTAAAATTAAACGACGAGTTTGATGGTGGCGGCACTTGGTTTCCAAAATACAAAACATTATCAAATCCCGCTAGAGTTGGTACTGCAACTTTACACCCTGGAATGATCACACATTTACATGGAGCTAGACCCATTACAGCGGGTAAGAGATATATTAATGTCTCTTTTATGAGGAAAGTAAATTAATTAATAATAAAAAAATGAAACAAGAAATTAGATTTAACAAGACCGTCGGCGATGATGGACATTTGGTATCACCAATATTAAATGAGGGTTGTAAGAATTACTTAATCGACATTGACGGTACTGTTACAGACGATGTACCTAATGAAGAACCAGAAAGAATGTCAGTTGTATTACCATATCAAGGTTCGGTAGAAACACTTAATAAATGGTATGACGAAGGACATGTAATTACTTTCTTTACCTCAAGAACCGAAGAGGTGAGAGATATTACAGAAGCGTGGTTAAATAAACATGGTTTTAAATATCATGGTCTATTAATGGGTAAACCAAGAGGTGGAAATTATCATTGGGTTGATAACCACATTGTCAAAGGCACAAGATACGAAGGTAAGTGGGCAGACTTAGTTAGAGAAGAAAGAACAATAGAAGTGTTTCCTTCGTAGATATATATTAAATGAGAAGCATATACACATTTGAAGATTTTCTTTTAGAAGCCGATGAAACTGATCAGCTTAAAAAAATCTGCATCGCAGTTTCTGTAGAAATGCCAGATAATAAGTATGTATATGATCCTAAATATAATGTCTCGAAGATATTTGAATTATTAGATAAAAATAAAAAAGCAGAACCTTCTGAAATCCCGGTTCTTAATTATGCCAATTGGAAAATTGAGAAAATGATAAAAGACGGATGGGATTCTAAATTTATTTATAATTCAATTGAAGCTAAACAAAGAGTTTCTTCCAAAGTAAAATGGTGCAAAACTCATGAAGAATCTGAGCATACNCCTAAAGTAGTTTTTGATAAATCAAATTTAAAAGAACTTAAATATCCTATCATAGCTAAACCAGATAATAGATATAGTGGGCAGGGTATTATGGTTTTTAAAGAAGAAAAGGATTTAGAAGGTGTTGATTTAGATCAGTTTTCAGTTTTCTCAGAAAAGATAAATATCGTAGATGAACTTAGAATTTATTGTTGGAAAGGAAAACCTTTGATGCTAGTATATAGAGTGCCTGCAAATGAAGAAACAAAAAATCTATCTAAAAAGGCAGATGATAAACTGGTATTTAATTACGAACTATCAAAGTCACCTATAACAGAAAATTTAGTTGGTGTTGTTGAAGAATTTTCAAAAGAACACAATGATTTAGATTTTTATTCGGTAGATGTTGTTATAGATGATAAAGATCATCCTTATGTTATTGAAATGTCATCAGAACCCGGACCAGTCTTCGGTGTTATGGGACATGTATATAAAGAAATGTATAAGGACTATTATGGAGAAGATATTTCGGATAAAACTAATAAAATAATTGACGCTTATATAGAAGAGGATATTAATACAACGATTGCTTCAGATGAATCTAGATTCAAAAGAAGATAAATCGAATAAATAAAAAGATAAATAGAAAGAATTAAAAACAGAATTATGGCAGAACCTAATATGAACTGTATGATTATTAATGTGTGGATACATCACATGCAAGTTGATGAATTATTTGATTTCTTAAATATGAGAATTGATCGTGCACCGTTTTATTGGTTAAATGAAGCATCAGTGCCTACGTCAATAACAGGTGGTTATGTTATGATTTCGTTAACTTATGATTCTTATTCTCATTTATCTTCTAACAGAAACTGGGACGAAGCTCCTGGTTGGATAAAACAATAATATGAAAAAACAAACAAACATGAAAGCGTTTCTTTTAAATTATAAAGGAACGAAGTACAAATCAGATACATTATTCGGTATCATTTGGCAGTTTATTACTAAGAAGAAATAAACATTTTAAAAAAACTATGTATAAAGAACGTCTAAGTTAACTCTTAGACGTTTTTTAGGTTTAAGGATTAAAAGAAATATATGTATACACTAAGCGAATTACAGAAGATGATCTTTATAGACATCGAAACTAGCACACAAAAAGAAACTCTACAGGAGGTCATAGATGATAACCCTGCACTCGAAGAGTATTGGAATATAAAGACTACACAACTTATTGAAAGTCAACCAGAAACTCTTAAGGACTTCACAGATCCTCATAAAATGTGGTCTCGCATGGCAGGTCTTTATCCAGAATGGGGTAAAATAGTTTGCATTTCATTTGGTCAATTAAAGTTTGATGAAACCGGATTTCCAAATGATTTCAAAGCGATGTCATTTAGCGGGACTGATGAAAAACAAATTCTAAAAGACTTTTCACAAACTGCTGCTAAAATAATGCAAAAATACCCTAATATGAAGTGGGTCGGCCACAATATAAAGGGATTCGATATGCCATATATTATTAAAAGATCATTGATCAATGAAGTTAGTTTACCTTCGGCATTTCATTTACACAAACAAAAACCATGGGAAAATTGTCTATTAGATACACAGGATGTTTGGAAATTTGGAGGATGGAATTCAGCTAAATTAGGATTAATATCAGAATTGCTAGGTATCCCTTCTCCTAAAGATGCTATGTCTGGACCAGAAGTTAATGAGTATTATTGGAATGATAGACATGAAGAGATTAAAACTTATTGTGAAAAGGATATTCAAGCAACTGCAAACATCATGTTGAAAATAAGCGGTATGCCAATTATTCAAGACAATCCATTTTAATAGTGACACAGTGTCATTTACGTTTTAAAAAAAATGACAATAAGTCTTAATGTTTAGTTTGGTATTAAATTTGAAATATCTATAGTGTTCAATGATTATATTAGTTCATTGTCAATGAACATTCAGATAGATTGAACACTAATATTAACTAAATAAAATTATAAATTATGTTTTACACAACAGACTTTGACAGACACATTGATTCTATTTTTGGAGGAATACACGAGCCTCTGTGGAAAACTGCAAAAACAGTAAGCGACCAAATTACAGAATATCATTATTCTGATGGCGAACTTCAAATGGCATTGCCTGGATTTTCTAAAAAAGATTTAGAAATTGAAATAGAAGGTAGTATGCTGAGAATTTCATCAGAAGTTAGTGATGATCACGAGACTTTATTTAAAAAGTCATTTAAAAAATCGTTTAAAATTCCATCAGATGTTAATGGCGAAAGCGCTACAGCATCTATGAAGGACGGCGTATTAACGATATCTTTTAGTAAAAAAGTAGAATCTAAGAAAATTAAAGTGGTTTAATTTAAATCTGGACTAAAAAAAATTAAAAAAACTTTAGTCCAGATTTTTTTATGTCAATCTTTTTTGGTATATTAGCTATATAATTAAAAAGATAAGATATGATAAATTTAGATTACGCTAAGATTAGCGACGTAGAGGTAGACGGAATAGACACTACAGATTACCCAGATTTTTGCGATGCATTCATCTCATATGCAGAATATGATGGTAGAGAAATGACAGATGAGGAATTAGATACACTAAACGAAGACAGTGATTTTGTATATAGTGCAGTTGAAAATTATTTATACTAATATATAAAATATGGAAGACGAAGATTTTAATTTTGATGAATTCATGGAAAACAGTAACCGTGATTTTGAAATGAAGCTTGAGAAATATCGAGATAATATGATGCAAATGGCAATAGAAACCAATTATGAAAACATTCTAAAAAATGGAATCAATGAATATCATTTACGTCATATGCATGATAATGAATTAAGAGATCTTTCTAATACATTTAAAATGATGTTAGGATATTTTGAAGATCATGAAGAATATGAAAAGTGTACTGTTGTTTTAAAGGAACAACATAAAGTAGATTCTGTTATAAACGGAAAACTAGTCAATAGAGATATATAATATGTCAGTGCTATCTAACTGACGGGCCCCCGATTAAACCAGCAGTAATGCTGGTTTTTTTTGATATATACAGTATGAAGCACATAAAATTATATGAAGAATTTAGAGCTGATCTTAAAGACGAAGACTCTCTATTACAAGACATTAGACACTTTACTGGATCTATCCAAACACTTGACGATTGGCTTCGCAGTAAAATTGGTGAAACAAATCCATATAAAGACACTATAATGGTAAATGGCCCACATAAGGGTGACAAAGATAATTCTCTGCCTTATCAAGATTTTCAAAATGGTAAGTCAGACCTTGTAAAAAATAGACATGGAAGATAAAACAGCAAAAGAGCTAATAACTCAACTAAAAAGAATTGCCGACGCCCTAGAAAAATCTAATAAGGCGACAGAAGCATCTGAAAAGAGAAAGATCGTTATAGATAAACTACAAGAAAAAAATCTAAAAGCAGATCTTAGAGAAAGGCACATCGTGAATCCAGAAAAGGTAATACACACTGGACCAAGACTAGAATCAAATGGATCCGTATAGTGTATTAGGAGTTGACAAAGCATCTTCACATGATGATATAAAAAAAGCTTATCGTAGACTAGCAAAGGAACACCACCCAGATAAAAACGGAGGGGATGATAGTCAATTTAAAGAAATAGCAGAGGCATACGAAAAGATAGGGGATGAATCTTCTAGACAACAATGGGATGCTACATCTAACTTCCAAAATTTTTCAGGATTTGATGGTAGAGTTAACATGTCTGACTTATTTGATCAGGTTTTTGGCAATGCATTTAATTCATCTAAACAATCAACTAAAGGATCTAATTTAAGGCTGGATTTGCATTTAAGTTTTGATGAAGCATATCATGGAACTTCTAAACAGTTTACAGTAAATGGGCAAGATCTTAAGGTTGATTTCAAACCTGGCCTAAAATCCAACATGAAGCTTAGAATTCCAGGAAAAGGTCAACCTCATCAATTTAATAGTACTTTACCGAATGGAGATTTAATAATACATGTACATGTTATACACAATTCCAATTGGATTTTACAAGGAGATGATATTTGGGTAGAACTTAACATAAATTGGTATGATATTTTCTTAGGTATTAAAGTGCCTATAAATACTCCAAGCGGACAACTGTATATTAACATACCTAAAAATAGTTACCCGGGAAAGACGCTGAGAATAAAAGATAGAGGATATCCCATCTATAATACAGATAGGAAAGGCGCTCTTTTATGTAAATTAAATCCGATTTATAATGAACTAAATCATGATCAATTGGAATATATAAAGAAAGTAAAAGATACCGATAATGGATATAAATGATTATACGTTTGGCGATAATAACAAATGGTTCAAAATAATAGATGGGTTAATTGTTAACAATGAAGATATGTTCTTCAATGCGCTATATATGGCTATGACTAATCATCCAATGTATGTCATATCATCAGACCTTGAAAACGAAAGAAAGGACGTTATTTTAAGCGCTATGATAAAATATTTTGAAGTTAAAGAAGAATTTGAAAAATGCGCAAGCATATACAATATAAAAAAACAAATATAAATCCAGATGTTGATAACCAAAGTAGAAAATGGTAATATAGAAAAAGCTTTAAAGCAATATAGGCGAAAAGTTATTAATACTAAACAAAATAAAAATTTAAGAGATCAACAGGATTATACCAAACCATCTGTTAAAAAACGCCTAAAACTCCAAAAGGCTAAATATCTAGAAAATAAGAATATTTCATTACTATAATATTAATAAATTATTATAATATTTTCAAGGTAACATTTAATATTAGTGAAATCTTTCTACTAATATATACAATCTGATACCAACGTATCATTACAAAAATATCTAAAACATAGATGGCAGGTTTTATTTCAGGCTCAGATAAAGACAGTTTAATGAGAGCTTCATATTATCAAATAACTCGTAATTTTACTAAAACAGTAAATAGGTTTATTGCATTCAAGGATACAGATCGTATTGTTGAAATTCCACATGGAATAAAACAACGCTCTAAGTTCATAGACTTAATGATTAAATATTTTGAATCACTAGAAGAGTATGAAAAATGTACTAAACTGGTAAAATTAAAAGAACTTGTCATTATGGCAGGGGATTAACATAAAAAACAAACTATTACATGGCAGACAAACGTGAAAGACAATCAAGACAAAGTAAAGGCGGAACAATTGAATCCGGTTTGAAAAGAGTTCAACTTAGACAATCACAACAAAAATATGTAAAACAAATAGAGGAAAACGATATAACGTTTTGTTACGGACCAGCAGGTACCTCAAAAACATTCACAGCGTGTTACGTAGCACTTAAATTATTACAAGAGAAAAAAGTCAAAGAGATTATTCTTTGCAAACCTATACAAGAAGCTGGTGAAAAATTAGGATTTTTACCAGGTACAAAAGAAGAAAAGATAGATCCTTACATGAATTCGTATATTTCAAATATCACGAAGATAGTTGGAGGACAGCAGGCTAAATATTTATTTGATAGCAATACAATTAGATTCGAGCCGTTAGCATATATGAGAGGAGATACATTTGATGATGCGTTGATGGTATTAGATGAAGCACAAAATGCAACTTTTAAACAACTTATGTTGTTCGTAACCAGAATGGGTAAGTCCAGTAAAGTTGTTGTTACTGGTGATGTCAGTCAACATGATATAGCCAGACAACATGTAAGTCTTCCTAATTTTATAGATATTATGAAAGATATTAAGGGCATTGGTGTACATGTATTCAATAACACTGATATAGTTAGGGCTAAAATCCTCCAAGAAGTCGTAGAGAAGTATGATAATTGGAAAGCTAATAACGAGAATAAATTCTAGAAACAATTTGACTGATCCACGTATAAGTATAAACATTATATATGGATCAGTATCAAATTTTATTAAAACATAGTCACACTGGTGATGAATCGATCATTGAGATTGGATTAGACGAAGCGGGTCGCGGTGCCTTAGCGGGTCCAGTAACTGCCGCGGCATGTATAATGCCATATGGATTTCAACATGAACTTATTAAAGACTCTAAACTATTGAGTGAACCGCAGCGAGTTGCTGCTAGACAATTGGTATTAGATAATTGTTTAGCATATTCAGTGGTTCATATTCCTGTTGAAGAAATAGAATCTACAAATATTCTTAAAGCAACTCTCAACGGTATGAAAAAATGCCTAGAAGAAGTTAAAAAAAATCATGACTTTGATTTTATCCTCGTAGACGGTGATCAATTCCATGGATATGATGGTATACCTTTTGAAACTGTAGTAGGCGGAGATAATACATATGTTAGTATTGCAGCTGCATCTATCTTAGCTAAAACCGAGAGAGATCGTTTAATGAAAGAATTAAGTGTAGATTATATGTCATATGGATGGGGATCAAATAAAGGATACGGTACTAAACAACATAGAGATGCCATTGTAAACGAAGGATCAACACCTCATCATAGACCGTCATTCATTAGTCACATGCTGACTAAAACAAACACATTATTTTGAAAGGACTTTTAACAGGTGTGCTACTGTTTTTAGCAGGACAAACTATGATCTGGTTTCAAACTAATGGACAGTTTATATCACCGTGGATAAAAAAGAATCCTATTCTTGTTTCTATTTTAGGTGGAACTATTATAAGTTATATGTTTATCAGAGCTACGGCTTTAATAGCTGGTTATTATGATGGAGCAATTTGGCCAGGTAGATTTATTGGATTTTCAATGGGCATCACTTCTTTTGCATTCCTAACTTGGTATTTTATGGGAGAAGGTATTAATACTAAAACATTGGTTTCATTAGGTTTAGCTACCTGTTTAATTTGTGTACAATTATTTTGGAAATGAAAAAATTAAATTTACCTTGGTTAGAAAATGATAAACCAACTAATGTTGTTGTCTATAGAAAAACAAAAACTAGTAAGAAATACTACATGATAGTTACTAATATACATTTGGATGTTATTAATAATCTTAGAGCAACTAAACCTATAATCCCACACAAATATGAAATTGTAGAGATGGGTGTAGGACATGGTTTTATAGAATCTTATGCTAAGACTTATAAGATAACTAATCCAGAAATAATTACAAAATAAATTACCTCAGATTTTTTTATGTCAATAATTTGTGGTATATTAGTAGTATAATTAAAGGAAGAATGATAAGAAAGAAACTACACAAACACCAAGGCGAGCCGATAGTCATTGATTTGACAGGTCCCGAAGGAAACGCATTTATGTTACTCGCATATGCTAAATCATTTTCAAAAGATCTTGGAAAAGATTACACGGAAATATACAAGCAGATGACAAGCGGAGATTACGAAAATTTAATTAAAGTCTTTGACGATTCATTTGGAGACTTTGTAATACTAGAAAGATAATATGAAAAGATCAATTAATATAATTAGCACATGGATCGGTGTCTTAATAGCACTTGGGTTTATATCAGTTATTATGGCACTACCAACTAAATTGTTGTGGAACTCATGTTTGGTTCCAGCACTGGATTCAATTAATCCAATTGGATTTTGGCAAGCACTAGGACTAAATGTCTTATTTAGTATTCTATTTAAAAGTAANGTATCAAGTAAAAAAGAAAAGTAATATGCAAAAAAAGATAATGTATTTGGATATGGATGGAGTGTTGGTTGATATCTTTAAAGCATGCGCGGACAAGTATGGCAAAGATTCTGTTTCTAAAATTGGAGATCTATTAGATGAAGACGCTCAATTGTTTTATGAAGCTGAACCTATTCCTGGTGCAATTGAAGCCTATAATAAATTAATAGAAGTATTTGATGTTTATCTATTGACTAGTGCACCTTGGAAAAGCATGGGTTCTACCGAAGCTAAACAACGATGGGTTATGAAATATCTGGGTGCCTCTGCCGATAAGCGAATGATCGTAAGTCACAATAAGAACTTAATGATTGGCGATTATCTAATTGATGATAGAACT
>JGI26082J51739_10000226_pt1 | contig 35005 bp, 36 predicted proteins | sample SaaInl5LU_22_DNA_FD_51739 | JGI IMG/M metagenome (IMG submission 51739)
ATGTAATCAAACAAACTCAGCTGCGAAATTTTGGCAAAACTACTCTGCCCTGCTTCGAGCGACATCATCTCCGACGTGAGCTGCGTAATGGCGCTGGCGTAATCCAAATCTTCTGCATTTGACAGCAGTTGCTGATAGCGCGCTTTGACGTCGTTTAACGCATCGGTCTGGAAGTCTGCCATGGCCATGCGACTACCGACATCGGCAATGGCAATGGCGGTGTTCTGGGTCAATTGACTAATTTCACCCAAGCTGCTCTGCATCTGTGCGGTGTTGTTGTTATCGAGGGCCGCAGAAAAGTCATCGAGCACTGAAAAGAAGCCGACGCGTTCAGAGGTGCCGCCTGCAGTTTCACGGACAATACTGGAATACACTTCGCTGCCTGGGCGATTGAGCTGCATCTGGCGCTGATCAGAGATGTCGACCATGATGCGATTGCTGTCGCCCTGATAGACGAGTGTGCCCTGAGCATTTTCAGCGAAGGGCTTTGTCCGGGCCATTGAGCCGGCAAAAACATAATTCCAGAAACGTCTTGGGTGTTTGCCAGCGATAGCAGTTCATTGCGCAGCGCTTTGACTTCGGTGGCGATAATTTTGCGGTCAGAGGTGCTGAGTGTGTCGTTAGTGGCCTGAACGGCTAGCTCGCGAACGCGCTGCATAATATTTTCAGTCGTCATAAGTGCCGATTCTTCGGCCTTTAAGCGACTGGTTAGGGCGCCGAGGTTGCTGGCGTAGCTGTCTTGTCGGTTCAGCGCGGTGCTGAGCCGTTGAATCAAACCAGCCTGATCGGGGTTGTCGCTGGGACGAATTATTTGTTTCCCAGTGGCAAGCTGCGTTTGCATGTTCGCTACTTTCGACTGTTGCGCTGACATTTGTGCCATGGCGCGTTCAAAAATTTGACTGGTCGAAACTTTCATCTGCCGCTTCCTTAACGAATACTTAATATCGAATCAAATAGTTTTGAGGCTACTTGAATAATCTGTGCCGATGCCTGATACGCCTGCTGAAAGCGGATTAACTGGGCGGCCTCTTCGTCGAGACTGACGCCAGATATCTGATCTTTGGCCTCGACGGCTTGATCGTAGACTACCTGCAGGGCATCTCTGGAGATGGTTGCCAGCGCCGCTTTGCTGCCGACAACACTGACTAGGCCTATGTAGGCTTCACTCAGGGTGCGACTGCCATCGATCAATTCTTTGTCTTGCAGGGCAACGATTTTTAGCATGTTGCTGTTGTCGCCAATGCCGTCACTATTACTATCGACAGCAAACACATCGCCTGCAATGGGATTGCCATCAAACGCAATAACAAAGCCTTTGTGTTTTATCTCATCACCGGCGCTGTAGCTGCGCGTGGCGACCACGGTTCCAGTGGCGTCATCAACAATGCTGTACTGATTCGCGCTGGAAAACTGGATAGTGAAAGGCTGTTCAAGGCTCTGCTTGGCGGCCTCGTTGTTGGGTGCGCCAAACCCTGCGGCGACGCCAGCACTGCCAGTACCGGTTACAAATACCGCAAGCTCTTCAGTGACAGGACCGTTGACATAAATGCCCGTGCGCAGACCCAGCGTGGCTAAGTCAGCCGGAACACCTGAGGCGCCGAAGGTAAACCGAATTTCACCGGTTGCTTCTAACTGTAGTTGCCCGACATAGGTTTTATTAATCTGACCCAAGGCGTTTTTGACGGCGCTGCCATTGGGATTGGATAGGGTAATATTTTCGCCTTCATAGCCAGCGGCGTTGGTAATCTGCAGCTTGCCGTCGTAGGTCACCTTGGCGACGACATTACTCTGGGCGGTCTTGGCGTTGATGGCCTCTGCGAGCGCGGCGGTGGATGTGAGCAAACCGCCATTACCAATCAGCACACCATTAATTTTAACTTGCTGGGTGAAATCAATATTTTCTGCATCGACTTCAATAATGGTTTGCGCGCTGGCGGTAACATTGGTGTTTGCGGCGGCGCTATTGAGCCACGTTGCCATCTGCGCAGCAGAACTGGTGCTGCCGGCGGCGAGAGAAAGCGCAGAGAGGGAAACCCCATTCAACTGCAGGCTATTCGCGGCGATAAGGTCGACGGCGACGGCGGCGTCATTGGTCTGTAGGCGAACATCGCCCGAGGTCGCCGCAGCATTTAATGTTGTGGTGGTATATTCATTGCTAATGCCATTGCTATCGACCAACCAGTCTTTGCGCTCAACATCTCGCGCTAAAAACCCGTAGGTTAAATCGAGGTCGAGGTAAGCCGATGAGCCGGTGGCGTTGAGGTAGTTAGCGCTGTAGGTGCTGTCAGCACTGAACCCTGAGTCACCCGATAGCATTCGGACTTGTTCATTGGCGCTTAATGTGTGACCTAAAACATGCACGCCGTTGCTGGTCATTACCTGAAAGGTGAGATTGCTGTCGTAGGGCACATCGAGCATCACATTCGCTTGGTCGGTCCCTTTTGGAATGACAAATGCTGGAGTGAGATCACTGGCTTTAACCAGCTGCGCAGCGTCTTGGCTCGGGTTGTTACCAAGGGCGAAGATGCTTGCGCCGTATTCAAAGCCGTCAAAGGCTGGCTCTGGCGCGTAGGTTAATGTCACCTTGGCTTCACCAATATTGCTGGCGCTGCCCATTACACGCATGGTCTCTGCGGTGGCAATGGCAAAGGGGTCGCTTTGCAGCAGTCGCATGCCACCTGCCGGACGAGAAATCGGTTCGATATAGAACGTTTCTCCGTCAACCGCAGGGGTTGCGACAGTGACGCTTAATCCTGCGTACTCAAACCCGCGAGCGCTAGGCGCTGCAAGCGTGACTGCGCCTGTTGCTGTGTCTTCAATGCGCCAGCTGTTTTGCTCGTTGACCCATGTCATTTTGAAAGAGGCGTATGCGAAATCGTCTGGCTTGACGACACTGATAGTGATGTCGGCATTGGCATTCCCTGCGGGTGCAGTCACTTGAAATACAGGGTCAATGGCGAATAAATCTGTACCGCGCTGACCGCGCGCATCGAGACCGGAACTGTGAATTTGGTTCACTTCGGCAACCAGTGTTTGCGCCAAGTGGTCAAAACTGTCCATGGCGGGCGCTAAGGTTTGCGTGCGGAAGTTAATCAGTCCGCCGAGCATGCCGCTGTTAACTGTGCTGGCGACGCGTTTGTCGCCATAGGGCTCAATAATTAAATCAACTCGACCGGGGTTGACGTCGTCAAACACTGCGCCTAGGTCGTAGGAGACTTTACCTTCCACTAAAATACTGCCCGCACTGCCGCCTAGCCGCGCTGTCACCAGACCTGAGGGGCTTTCCGCAACGTGAATTTTTGTGATCTCTGACATCTGGCGCAATATTCGATCGCGCTGGTCGAGCAGCACTGGCGGCTGGCTGTCGAGGGTCAGTTTTTTGTTGAGCTCTTTGTTCACAAAGGCCAGCTGCTGCGTCAGGCTGTTGAGTGCGCCGACTTGAGTTTCGATGCTCTCTCGCGTTTCATTTTCGACGGCACCCAGCTGCGTTGATAACTCGCGAAAGCGCGACGCCATACCCTCTGCATCGCGCAAAAAGCTGCTGCGCAGGTTGATCGACGCAGGGTCAGCACTCAAGGCGCTGGCGGCGGCAAAAAATTGGTCAAGTGCGCTGGACAGGCCTGAACTCTGCGAGGCCATAATATCGACAACACGGTTGGCGTAATTAATCAGCGGCTGTTGGGTGGACAATTGGCTGCTGCTGTCGCGCAAACTTGATTCGGCAAATTCNTCNTAGGCGCGTTCGATATTGTCTAATCGAGCACCCGAGCCAATAAACACTGTGCCCTGCTGACTGGGGCTGTTCTCAGATGTCTCTGACACCTGACGCGAATAACCCACAGTATTGAGGTTGGCAATGTTGTTGCTGACGGTAGAAAGCGCCTGGCGATATAGTTGCGTCGCGCCTGCGCCAATCGATAGAATATCTGCCATAGCCCCCTCCTTTAAAAAATATTACTGATAAAAATTGCTCTAACCCTGACGATTAACGGTGCTGACTGAGCGGTAAAGCTCGTGTGGCATCGCCTCGATCAAGGGGCTTGGGTGGNGCTTTTTCTGTGCTTTGTAGGGGCATGGCGACTGGCGCAGTGGCGTAGGCATCTATCGCTTTGCTCGCCGCACTCTGGGTTTTTACCTGCTCGCTCAACCATTTGCCCATGCCGAACGTTCCGCTGCTGGCCATCACTTGCGAAAGCTCTTCGTGATACATCTGCTCAAAGGTGTCGACGCTAGACGAGCCCATCAAGTCGCTCTTTAAGGGTTCATTGGCTTCGCGCATAGACTTGAAAATCATTTGAATAAACATCGCTTCAAACTGCTGACCCACTTCCTGAGCGGCGTCTGCGTCATCTCTTTTGGCTCTGGCTTTTAGATTGCCGAGACCCGCAAAGTCGAGATAGCTTTTTGCCGAGAGCGTTATATCTTGCATTTAGATCACCACCAACTCAGCGCGCAGGCCACCTGCACTTTTCAACGCTTCTAAAATAGCGATCAGCGACGAGGGTGACGCGCCCACTTTGTTGACTGCGTCTACGATGTCACGAAGATCAACGCCGGGTTGGAAAAACATGTTGCTGGACGACTCGTCGATGATGATTTCGCCGTTGGTCACGCCCGCTGTTACTCCGCGCTAAAACCATTTGGCTGGCTAATTTCATTGTTGGCTGAGACTTTTACGGAAATGGTGCCGTGGGTGACCGCAACGGCGGCCACGCGTACATTGCGATTGATAACCGCCGTGCCCGTGCGTGAGTTAACAACAATGCGCGCAGGTGGCTCGCCTGGCGTCACGTCAAGGTTCTCGATCATGCTCATAAAACTGACGCGCTGCGATGAATTAATCGGCGCCATAACAGCGATAGATACGCCGTCCAAGGCACTGGCTACGCCACTACCAAACGTTTTGTTGATCTCTTCGGTGATGGCGTTGGCCGTTGAGAAATCATTATTTTTAACGTTTAGAACAATGTACTCAGTGGTATCAAAAGGTGTCTCCACGAGGCGCTCGATGGTTGCGCCATTGGGGATACGCCCTGAGGTGGGCACACCAATCTGCATACTGGTACCCGCCACGTTCTCCGAGATGCCGGTGACAGTCATGGCGCCTTGGGCTAAGGCATAGGTCTTGCCGTCGACACCGCGCAACTGGGTCATAACCAAGTTACCGCCGCGGAGACTTTCAGCGACACCAATGGCTGAAACATTAATATCGATACGCTGACCGGGCTTAACAAACGCCGGCATCTCTGCCGTGACCATCACTGCGGCTACGTTTTCCAATTTCATCTCTTTTTGCGCATTCTGCGCGGCGAGAGAGGCTAACGCATCGCCAAGATCAAAATCACTGACTGGGCCATCGACGCTAACACCCAATCCAGACAGCATGGTTTTCAAGCTCTGAGCGGAAAGAGGAAGATCCTTGCCGTCACCAGTGCCCGCCAAACCGACGACTAGTCCAAACCCAACCAGCTGGTTGGTGCGAACGCCGGCGACATCTGTAAGATCCTTGATGCGGTCCGCAGACACGGTGGATGCCAATAGCGCACAAAATAATACTAGCGACTTCATATTTAACATTTGTCTTGCTCCTAAAACCGCTTAAAACGGCCAGAGTTTATACAGCAGCCCCGTTCCCCAGCCCGGCCTTGACGCCTTGGCTAAGTCACCTGTCCCGCGGTAAGAAATTTGTGCATTGGCAATTCGGCGCGACAAAACGGTGTTGTCAGGCTGAATGTCCGCTGGCCGGATAATGCCTTTAACGCGAATAAATTCGCTGCCTTCAGTAAGCGCTAATTGCTTCTCACCAATGATGACCAAATTGCCATTGGCTAACACCTCGACCACCATGGCGGAGATAGAGCCATTCAGCGATGCCGCTTGACCCGCAGTTCCTTTGCCGTCGCTTGTGACGGTTCCGCCATCCAGCTTGAAATCACTGAAGAAATCGGCGCCACGACCCACTTTTTTTAAGATCGTGTCTTTCTGAGCAATGGTGAAGATATCGTTGGCGGCTTCTCTGCTGGTTGAAATATCGGTGGTTCGCGAGGCCTGCGTTGTTTCACTTAACAGAACCGTTATGAGGTCGCCGACGCGTATTTGGCCGCCTTGATAGCTACGCAGATCGCCAAACAACCCCATGCCATTATCAAAGATTGCGCCTGAAGCTTGCGCTTTCGGTGCTGCAGGCGCGGGTTGTACAGGGGCAAACTGCGCGGTCGGGGTGAGGTCTGGCTGTGAGGCGCAGGCTGTCATNAGGACTGCCATGGCACTCAATATCGCTACTCGCATTCTGTTCATGAGCTGACCTTGTGAATTAGGGTTATAAATTGTTATTCAAGAAACGTAACATGCCGTCTGCAGCAGAAATCGCTTTTGAGTTAACTTCGTAGGCGCGCTGAGTCTCGATCATGTTGACCATCTCTTCGACCACGTTGACGTTTGATGCTTCTAGTGCGCCCTGCATCAACATGCCTGCACCATCNGCACCGGGCAACGCGACAAGCGGATCGCCACTGGCATTGGTCTGTTGCATCAGATTGCGGCCGATCGGCTGGAGGCCGGAGTTGTTGACAAAGCGTGACAACTGCAACTGACCAATCTGGCTAGAACCGCCACCGTTGGCCAATTCAACGGTCACTATGCCGTCGCGACCAATGGTCAGACTGGCAGCATTCGGTGGTACCGTAATGGCGGGCAGAATTGCTTGGCCGCCCGCAGTCACTAGGTTGCCTTCTGCGGATAGCTTAAAGGAGCCATCGCGACTGTAGGCGATGGTGCCATCGGCTTGTTGCACCGAGAACCATCCGTCACCAGAAATCGCCAGATCAAGGGCATTTTCGGTGGTGATAATGTTGCCTTGACCATGCAGTTTTTCTGTCGCAACAACACGGGTACCGGTACCGAGCATCAAGCCTGTTGGCGTCTGCGATTCCGCATCNACCTGACCGCCTGCCGGAACAACGTTTTGATAGAGTAAATCTTCAAACACGGCGCGATCTTTCTTGAAGCCGGTGGTGTTGACGTTGGCCAAGTTGTTGGAAATAACTGACATGCGCGTTTGTTGCGCAGTCAGGCCAGTTTTAGCAATCCAAAGTGATGCATCCATTATTTATATCCTCTTGCGGTACGCCAGCNGGCCTACGACGTTCTCATCATTGTTGACCCAGCCTCGTCGAGGGTCTGGGTTTCTTTTACCAGCTTCAGCTGCAACTCGAACTGGCGGCTAAAATCGAGCATCTTTACCATGGTGGCAACGGGGTTNACGTTACTGCCTTCAAGTGCGCCTGAGGCAACGCTTGCCGGCTTGGGCCCAGTGGTAAAGTCTCGCCCTTTTAACGCCTCGGCGCGCGGCTCAAATAAGCCATCTGGGCGACGCACCAATTGTGTTTCACTCGCATCTCGCAGCATCAATTTACCTACCTCAATGGCGGGCACATTCGGCTCTGAAGGCATGGATGCAAAGACGGTTCCATCGGGGCTGATACCCAAAATATTGCCAAGAGGTACACTGATGGGACCACCCTCGCCAAGAATCAGATGTCCTGCTGCGTTCTCAATCAGCCCTTCACCGTTCACCCGCAGATCACCGCGGCGGGTAAAGGCAGTGGCGCCATCAGCCGTCTGAACACCCAACACTGTCTGATCATTCATTGAAATATCCAGTGCGCGTCCAGTACTGATAGGCGTGCCGGGGCTTAGATCAATGATGTCTTTGATCACGAGACCTGGCTGGAAACGCGAATCGAAGCCGGGGCCTTCAATTTTCACTGCCGAAGAAGCAATCTGAAAACTGTCCTTAAAGCCAANCGTCGANACATTGGCAAGAGCGTTGGTAATTGNCGCCCTCACCGTTCCCTGGCTTTGCATGGCGGACAGTGCTGTGTAAGCTAATTTATCCATTTCAGATTCCTCTTATGGCCGCTTAGGTTTAACCGCGGATCTGGATAATGGTCTGGGTCAACGATGAACTGGTTTCAATCGCTTTCGCATTCGCTTGGAAATTTCGCTGAGCGGTAATCAAGTCAACCAACTCGGCGGTCAAATCCACGTTTGAGCGCTCTCGAGCACCCGCTCGAATGGTGCCAAAACCGGCTGAACCAGGCTCACCGTAAGTAGCTTCTCCCGATACTGATGTCGCGTAGTAACTGGTATCACCCACCTGACGAAGACCTTTTGGCGTGGCAAAGTTAGCCAAAATAATTTTGCCCAATGACTTTTGCGAGCCGTTTGAATAACTGGCCACGACCAGTCCGTCGTCACCGATATTCACCCCCACCAAGTCACCTTCTGGCGCTCCGTTCTGAGACTGGCTCAAAACAGAAAATGGGCTGTTGAACTGGGTACTGTTGTCGTAATTCAGCGTGATATCACCACCGGTGATACCCGCACTTTCTAACTTAACCCCAGCAACTGGGGATACAAGCGAACCACTGGTATCAAAGGTCAGTTCACCTTTGTCCAAGAAAATCGGCGTCCAGTATGGAACGTCGTTGGAATCGAACTCGCCGCCGTCAGTCGTCTCAACCCAATCGCCATCTTTTGTCTGCGTGACATAGACAGTGCTCGTGCCTCTAGTATCTGGGAACAATTCGATAAAGGTCGATGCAGAACCAAACCCTGGTGCAATATTCTCAAGGCCCCAGTCAGCATGGCCGGCAACCTGAATAAACGAGTTATCGGTTGTCGTTGAACCGGTGATCTGCAAGGTTTCTGTTGCATCTTGGTAAGACACAGTTATGCCTGACACGGAGCGACCTAGAGAGTCGGCCATGAGGTTAATTTTTTCTTGCAAGTGCTCAGTGAATGTTCCGATTGAATAAAGTCCTTCGGTCAATTCAATTTGAGCAGAGATGGAATCAATAATGACCGTCATCGAGCTATTGTCAGCGTTCACCGAAAACGATTTGCGTGGATCAATGCCCATCGGGTTACCGGTGACGACCGCAGGTGTTGACACCTGACCGCGAACGGCTGGGACGTTGTAAATTTGTGATGTCTCTGGCTCAACCACGTTGCCAAGCTCTGAAATGCCAAACATTTCAGTAGCCAGCGTTCGCTTGGCATCGGTTGCCAAGGTTCCATCAGCAGCGGCCACGTTTATCGCGAGACTTGAGGTATCGCCGGTGGTTCCTGAGGAAATCGTAAATGCGCCCTCAGAATAAGTCACTTTCATACCAAAACGCTGATCGCGAGTAGCACAAATATTGGTGCCGTTTGGCAATACGCCACGAAGCAGCGTGTCAGCTTCATCCCGATCAAGCGGTAATAATTGGCTACCAAACGTCGATGGATCGGCGGCATCATACGTTTTCTGAGCGGGCAGCCCAAAAACGTTATTGCCGGTCGCAGGCGATCCAGAATTTAAATACAACGGATCTGTAGAGCTACCGTTTTGAATAAAACGGAAGCCTTGGTTAGCAAAGTCGTAGCTCACTGAAACATCAGAGAAGTCAGCTGAGTTAGCTAAGGCTTGGTTAATCGCAAAGGCTAAGGGCTCTGCTGCAACAACACCATCCCAACCAGCGACGTCCGCTGCAACGCTTGTGTACTGCGCAAGAATAGTCGGGATATCAAGATTAATTGTCTGGGCGCCATCGGCACCGCGACGAATAGTCAGCGACTGGCTTGACGCGGCAGAAAGATCAAATTTCTTACCATCGCCAAAGCGCTCATTAATAATATTGGTCAGTTCAAAGGCGATCTCAGCACCAGACAAAGGTGTCTGAGTGCCGGCAAGATGCTCAAGACCGATACTGACAGGTGTCGAATCATCGATGTTCAGGGTAAATATGCCCTCAAGCTGCTCGCGCGTGAAGACAGTGAAATCAACACCGTCACTGTTATTGGTTAAATTGAGATCATCGGCATAGGTCGTGTCATCACCAATCATCAGCTTTGCGCTCGCAGGCACAGATTGAGTCGGTTCAGACAGCACGTCGTAAGAGTACTTCTTATAAAGAGTACCCTGCGTAATCAGGTATTTTTCACTGTCAGCACTGGTACTTTGCAGTTCCAGCAGCTCAGAGCGAGTTTTCAACTCGCCGTACTTGTTAATGAAGTATTGGTCGCCCGCTGTGTCTGACGCCTGAATCAGCGCAGTGTCGACAGGCTTGTCATCGATATAGACATAGGTCTGCCACTTGTTGGTGGGCGAGTCAGCTGTCGCATTAGCGGTCTTGACGTAGTAAATCGTTGCCAAGTTTGCCGACCCCGATGTGCCGTAGACGGTCAGAGACGTTGTTTTGTGGTAAGTGTCTGGCTTGTCCGGATTAAAGGTTGCAGTGATCGGCGTTACTTCCGACGGCAAGTTCAAACCCAACTCGACTTGAGTGGTTGGCAAGAACTCGGATACCGTGGAGCGCGGAATTGTCAGCGCGCTAGGATCAACGCCAAAGTCCGCCTTGTTAGTCGAATCCACCGGCAGAGACTGCAATGCTTGACCAGCACTGTTAACCATCTGGTTCTGCTCGTTGAGCATAAAGGCGCCGTTGCGCGTGTAGATTTTAGTGCCGTCTGACGACTCAAGTGGGAAAAATCCGTCACCAGTAATGGCCAAATCCAGCGAGTTTGCAGAGAATTCGATGTTGCCCTGACTGAACTCTTGGCTCACCTCTTTGAGCGACACACCGCGGCCCACAACACTGGACGCTTTTTCCAATGGTGATGTCGCAAAAATATCGCCGAAGTCTGTGTCAGATCGCTTAAAGCCACCGGTGCCGGAGTTGGCGATGTTGTTAGATGTCACGGCCAGCTGAGTAGTAGCGGCATTTAGTCCTGTTAATGAGGTATAGAATGACATAGATTATTTCTCCAATTGCCTTTAAATTCTTTAATTAAATTGCGATTCGTTCAATTTCAGCGAGAGCGACAAAAACGCCATCTCCAACTTCAAGGGTTATTTGTTGTGCGTTCGGGTCCCAGCTAACACTCTTTACATCTGCCATGGTTGTCACTGGCACTGTTTCAAGCTTGCCATTCACAACAGCACTCGCGGCCATCATGTAGCTGCCTTCAGGTACGATCGCCCCGGAGCGATCGCGGCCATTCCAGTTCAATTCCGCGCGGCCGGGCAATTTACCGCCTTGGGTGTCACGGTAGATAAGCTCACCCGTTGTCGGGTTGTAAACGCTAAAAATAATTGATTCAGCGCCACGGTCGAGGTTGATTGAGCCTTGAGTAATTTCACCGTTGCCGCCGGTGAAGTGACCACCCGCAACCTGCACCTTCTTGCCAACCAAGTTAGCGCCCGCAACCATTTGATCTTGACGCATGCCGCTGACCATATTGTCCAGAGAACCCTGCATACCTTTAATGCCCTCGAGGGACGAAAACTGTGCCAATTGCGAGACAAACGCTTCGTTAGCCATCGGGTCTAGAGGATTCTGGTTTTGCAGCTGAGCGGTAAAAAGCGTTAAAAACGCATCTTTACCCAGCTCGTCCTCGCCATACTTAACGGTCTTTTGTTGTTCGAGATANTGGTCGCTGGTGAGAAACGCTGTATCAGTGACTGTGCTTACCATGATGTTTTACCTTANGCCTTTGTGATATCGAGGGTGCGCATCATCAGTTCGCGCGCCGTGTTTACCACTTCTACATTGTTTTGATAGCTTCTTGCTGCGCCCATCATTTCAACCATTTCTGTCACTTCGTTGACATTTGAGCTGTAAACAAAACCGTCTTTGTCCGCCAAGGGATTGCCGGGATCATGCATTTTTTTATTGAGCGAGGTGTCATCAACCATGCCTGAAATTTTTACACCGCCGATAAACTGTGAACCCTGAGTCAATTGGCTCTGTTTTAGCAGTGCTTCAAAAACGGGGCGCTTGGCCTTGAAGGCATCGTCCGGCGAACTTCCGACAGTGCCAGCGTTTGCCATGTTGGATGCAGTAGAGTTCATGCGTACCATCTGTGCATTCATCGCTGATGCGGCAATACCAAAAATATTATTAATCGACATACTTATTCTCCTCGGAGTGCTTTTCGCACACCGCTGATATCATTTTCTAAAAACCGTAATGTGGCCTGATACTCTGCCGCCGCCTTACCGTAGCGCGCGTGCTCAACAGAAATCTCCACTGTGTTTCCGTCGACTGCCGTGTTGAAAGGTATGGTGTAAACCATTTCGCCTTCACCCCTAGCTGAAGCAGACCCTATGTGCTTAGCATGGGTCGTGCGGATGCCATCACCCTGGTCCAAATTTTTCAAAACGTTCTTGAAGTCAACGTCACGCGCCTTAAACCCTGGGGTATCAGCGTTGGCGATATTGCGAGATATCACCTCCATGCGTTGCGCGCGCAAGCTCAGTGCTTTTTCGTGTAGGCCAAAGGCTGCATCAAACATTTTCATCATCTATCCACTCAAGTTATTGAAACTTGTTCCGATATTGACAGTTACTGACTCAAAATAAGTCTCCCAACAACAGTAATGCAAAAGCAATGCCAATTACTGCATGATTGCCGCATTGGAATAACAAAATTCAATTAATTCAATGGGTTAATGATAATCAAAGTGCTCGCCACAGAAGCCTATGCCGCTTTTGTGGCATGTATTTGCCGGCGGCAATTGCCGCTATGTCGGTATTGCGTCACCCCAGTTCAGCACGCATACTGCCGTCATGAAAAATATCACTGTCCTTTTAATGGTGCTTCTAACAGCGCTCTTAAGCCTCAACGCTCACACTGATGATGCGGAGTTCGCGAGCATTGATAATCATCAACAGCTGGTCAGTCAGACTCAACATTGGGTGGCGCGCGAACGGAATTTGGATCCGTCTCAGATTGATGTGCGCTCAACGGATCGACGGCTAAGAATCCCTCACTGTCGTGAGCCCTTTGAATTTGCGTTTGCCTTTCAGTCGAGCCAAAAGACAATTAAAGCGCAGTGCCCAGACACTGGCTGGCAAGTGTTTTTAGGCATTACAGTGCATGTGCAAAGCGAAGTGCTGCGCTATCGCCACGACCTAAACGCNGGTCATATTCTCAGCCCTGACGATGTGTCCCTAGACATTATCGATAATCCTGCCGCAGGAACTATTGTCGATGTTGCTGATCTGCGCGACACAAGTCTGTTAGTTCCGGTGAAGTCCGGTGACCTTGTCTCCCGCCGGCAACTGGCCGTGATGCTAGAAGTATTCGAACTAAAGCGCGATATTCCCGCTGGCGAAATTATCAGCCGCGCCGACATTAGCGTGATCAGGCAAAGAGAGTCGTCTCTCACAGACAGTCAATCCTTCTCGCTGCAGCTTCTCGACAGTGGCGTAGCAGCGAGCAACCTAAATAAAGGTCGAATACTCTCTCGCTACGATATTAAAGAGAGACACCGAGCGCTAGTCATACAGAAAGGTCTTGCGAGGGGCCAAGTGATTACGCCCGAAAACGCTGTAATAGCAGACTATTACGGCAAACTGCCAACCGATGCGCTGTCGGACTACGACAGTGTTGAGCAAATGCACACCATCCGTAATTTGCGCGCTGGCGCAGTTCTGAGGCTGTCGGATTTGACGCCATCAAATGTCATTAATAAGGGTGATGATGTCCAGCTCTCGATCAGTAACGGCGCTCTTGAAGTGACACTCACCATGACTGCCCTCAACAACGCGCGTTTGGAACAGCGTGTAATCTTGATGAATCCTGAGTCAGGTGAAAAAATTCAAGCCGTTGCCACTGGCCCTGGGCGCGCGCAGGGGCTGTAATTTAAGGTTAAAACGATTTGCCCAACGACGTCCGAGGCACACATAAATTAATTACAAATTCCGCTATAGAAAAATTAACTGCTGTCGATATACTAGTTGTGAAGAAGAAACTTTGGGCTAATAGACCCGAAAGGTAGATTAAAATGACTGACGGTATTTCAAAAGTAACAAGAGGCGCGATTGAGCTCAATACGGCTGCTGATAAAGCAAGAGCACGTAAGCCAGAGGCAGGCATTGAACCCCAAAGCGCAACAAAACACGCTTCCGCTAACGACGAAGTGATTTTCAGCAAAGCTGTAGAAACTGCTTTCTCACGCAGTGAGTTTGACGCAGACAGAGTTGCTCAAATAAAAAGCGCTATCGCTGAAGGCAGTTATCCCCTTGACGAGCGTCGCATTGCCGAAAGCTTTGCCGCGATTGAACGCATGCTGGGCGGCAAGTAAGCAGCGAAGCCCTTGCCCTCATTGTTAAAAATAGATTTTACATTTAAAGCAGATTTTCACGGCGCGCATCCAACTGCGCGCAACACCATAAGCGCGGCGCAAGATTATCAGCCGCGCTTCTCTATAAGTACCTTTATCCGTTATTGCGCTTTCGTTACAGCTTACTTAAACGTATGCTTGGCAAATGACTAACTCCAATACAGACTATCTCAGCCAGATTATCCACAAAGCAAATGCCCTTAAACGTTTGTTGGAAGGCGAATTCGACGCGTTAAAAAAGCAAGATTTGGCGACCTTTGAAACACTGCAAACTCAAAAAATGACAGTGTTAAATTTTCTCTCAAGCGAGGAGTTGCTGGCGCAAATAAAAGCCTACAATGCCGACCCCAGCAAAGCTCAAGAGAATAGCGTTATCTGGGACCAAATGATGAATTTAATTGCTGAATGCAGAGATTTGCACCGACGCAATGAAGTGCTTATTAATCATAAATTAGACACTATTCGTGGGGCATTGCAGACAATTCAATCACCCGACCCGCTCAATAGCGTTGAAATCTATGATCGACTAGGCAAGATGCGCCCAAACCGCAACCGCAAACCTGTGGCTGACGCTTAGAATACTTCCGCTAGGAGCAGCTCCCCCTAGCGGGCTAGCTTTTTTCATCGCCCGGCTGCATGCCTTTCAACCAGTACACCCACGATAAAATCACCGATACTGTCACGTATAGGCTCTCTGGAATTTCGTCATTTATTTCAAGCTGAGACAGCAGCGCCACTAATTGCGGATCTTCGGCAATGTGTATGCCCTGCTTTTTTGCCTGTTCAATAATAAGCTCAGCTAACTCCCCATCACCCTTCGCGGTCATGGCCGGCACCGAGCGCTTTCCGTACTCTAGTGCAACTGCCTGTCTTGTGCGTTTTCCGTTCATGTGCTGATATCTACCATCTGACCGCTACCGGCGACGCCCTCGCGGGACGACGGGCGCGGTGCATTTAAGACTGACAACTTTACCAAGGTAAGCCCAAAACGTTTAAGCTCAAACTCAAGCTCGCTAGCCGCATTCTCTGCCATTTGCGCAACACCCGGCCGTGGTGCCCACATGGTCATTTCAATGCTTCCCGCAGATTTTAAGGTAGTTTTTAACCACAATTCCCCTAAAGCCTCTGAATCAGTGTGCAAATTAATCACCCAATCGGCAGCATCGGACAGTCGGTTGATGGGGCCGCGCCGAAACTCTATAGCAACCGGATTAGCGTCGACAAAAGGAATCACAAAACTGTAACTCGCCTCTCTTACTTGCTGCGCTTGCACGCTCTCAAGCTGCCTGCCTTCAATCTCATCAACAGCTCGCTCAAGCTCTCCGATAATTGGGCTCTTGGCTGGAAGCAGCCGCAACAGTGCGCGCAAGGTTTGCTTGAGATCGAGTCCCGAAGGCACTGCGCCGGCTCCCAGCAACGCCTCGCCAAACAAGCCTGAATTGGCGAGTCCTCGACGAATCACCTCTGGCGACAACCGGACCATGGAGTGCAGCAGCGTTAGGCGCAGCTGAGCGGCATCGCTGCCGAGCTGGCCCAGCAAGCTATCAAGCCCTCCCTGCCGCATAAGAGTCGCGAGCACCGACGGCTGATCTGGACGATGAAGCAGGCTTAACAAACGAGGGGACAACGATGTAGGGCCTGCGCTAACGGCTGTTGAAGCCGCGCGGGCCACTGGCACCAACGTATGCCCGAGAGGGGACACTTTGACTCGCAATTCGATCTGATCGCCAGGCTTGAATCGGCCAGCGCCGGGCCAGTCAAGTTCCCGCTTATTGAGCACAAGTTTGAGCATATCNCCGCGCGCTGCAATAACCGCCTGAACAATCTGGCCGTCTTTTAATCCGAGATCTTTGGCCGCCTGAGCAGCAACCTGAATGGCAACTGAACCCTCAAGGAATATCGGCGTGGGACGCGCGGTGAAATTAATAAGCTCGGGGCCTAACACATGAGTCGCCTATTTTTGCGTTCGCCGCCCATCCCACTAGGGCTGAGCAAATCTTTAAGGGTATTTAATCCAAGAGCCGCGGTCTTGCCGTTTAGCTTTCTTCGTATCCGCCTGCTCGGTGAAAATCACATTGTGAATATCGTCTGCACCTGGCAACCGCAGCTTCTTGTTCGCATACATCCAATTTGGGTTGTCGCGCTTAAATGCATGNGGGTTGGCCTTAACTATGGCTTGACGCAAAATGGATTTATTGACCGGCAAATTAGGCAACATTTTGGCAATAATATGATCCACAGTGTCGCCAGGAAGGGTTTGATANTAACCGTCGTTCGCCTGACCTTTTGCGGAACTCGGCGCAAGGCGCTGCACATCTTTTACCAGCTGTGCTAGGGCTTTTTCAGCGCTCTCTGATTGGGCACCGGCCGCGCCTGCGAGCAACAGAAGGGTCATCNCCACCGCGCTGCGGAGAATGTTTTGTAATTTGAACATAACGCCAGTCTCACTTATTTGGATTAAAAATATACCGCAATATACTGCGAATACTGTCGGTCTAGCGACCCTGCACTGTCCGCCGGNAGGCCGGCGATAATATTAATGATGGCACTGTGCTGATGCACGGCTGTCACTTCCGCGAGCAGCAATTCACTCACTGCGGTAATGTCGGAGCCCTTGCCAATAATATCAGGGGTGCGACTCAGTAAAAATTGGTCGCCCATCGTCACACCCGCAACAACACCTGCATTAATGGTCAACTGATCGTTAACTAAGGGAACCCGATTAACATGGTAATAGTGCGGCCTGCAGCTCAGCACCTCGTTCGCCTCTGCCACAAACTCTGCAGCAANAGCCTGCAGTTGCTGATTAAAAGACTCCGGCAACGGCGATTTGTCATATCCGCGAGCAAGCCGCGGGAATTCAATAAATTTTGTGGCGCTAGCAATAGGTGCCCGTGTCACAGCATCAACCAATTGCAAGTCATAGGCGAGTATGGCCGCGGGCCATGGGCTATCGACTGCAAGCAGCGATAGCTTCGATGCAGCCCAGTCGCGCGCCTGTGATGCCTTGAGGCGTGTGTAACGCAGCGCAAAATCCCAGCCGTGTTGCTGACCTTCACGCAGCGTTGACTGACGCAAATTCGCCTCAATCGCATAAGGCGGTTTGCTACTGCGGCCCAACGCGATTGACTGGTAACCACCGAGCTTGGGGCCGGTCAGCTCTGCCGACCAACCATCTGACTGGTTCAGCACTTCAGTCAATGCCTGTCCAGCCTTGTCTGAAATTTCACTGAGATAGTAATCACCGAGACGCGTGTCTTTGGCGATCAGACCTTCCGTAATCAGTACCTCTCGGCGCAAGCCAGGACGACTATCGTCGCAGGCGGAATCTGATTGCAGGTCTACCTTCAGTTTTGCGACAGACACACCGGCTTCTTCAAGGTAGGATACAACGCGCACGCCGCGCACATTGGACTGGCTGGTGACCAAAGATGACTCATGCAGCACGCCTCGCTCGTCGATAAAGCCACTGCTTGCCAACGTCATTTCACGGCCAATACTGAGTTCGATCAGCGCCTGCTTGATAGCCTCAAGGCGCTGGCCAGCGTTGAGTCGCTCAGAGGACTCTGCCATTGTTTCTGTAGTCTTTTCTGCAGCAACTTCTGCAGTAACGTCCGCAGTAACTTCTGAAGCCACCACAGGGGTACCCTGAACGACAGTCAACAACCCAAACGCAAGCAGCCATTTCGGCATGCATNAAAAAACCGCGCGAGGCGCGCTACACGCGTTAGGGGTGAAATAATGACTCAGTGATCTCATGACTGTGGCCGCTCAGCTAACGGGCTTATTGCCCTGCACTGGCTGTCATCTGCTGCAAATAAAGCACACGCAAGTCACGCACAATATCGCGATCAAGTGACAGGGTAACCTCGTAGGTATCATCNCCCACTGGCGTGATGCTGACTAAATAAGCGCCATAAATCACACCCTGCACACGCGCGCGAAAGGTATCACTCTCAACAATCATCTGGCCAACGGTTGTATTAACATCGAGGTACTGACCGTACACCTGCTCCATCAGCGAGCGATACGCGTCTAACTTTGACGCTCGTATCGCCAGTAACCGCTGTTGAGCTGGGTTGTCATGGGCCTGGACGTTGATCACAGCGTAACCCGTTGCACGAATATTGCCTTTTTCGTTGATCATAGTCTCAACCGCTGCGGCATTGTATTCATCCATAGTCGTTGAACAACTGGTCGCGAGCACAGCAATGCTGCTCAGCGCGATGATTTTTAAAGCCTTTCGTACAATCATTTTCATGGGAACCCCTGCCACATTCGAATCAATTAGTTACTGCCTGCCCGCACCGTGTCACTTTACACCGCGCATCAAGCCGCCTACCTGTCTCCTTAGTATCGACAGATCAGCGCAGCTCTTTAGCATTATTACCCGTTGAATCACGAGCGGTTTGGGTCGCGCGACGTCACACTGTTAAGTTGATGGCACAGATATTGCTTAGTTTGGTTACAGATGAAAGAAAGATACGACTCACAAAATGTAATGTACTGTTTTTATTGGATTTTAATTAATGGCTAGCGCAATACTGTCAAACATACGACACGACCTGTCGAAAATCGAACTGTCCACGCTGGGTATTCCCATGCTGGTGCTGTTGATTATCTCTATGTTGATATTGCCCCTGCCTGCAATGCTTTTGGATTTTTTGTTTACCTTTAACATTATTCTTGGCTTGGTGATCATTATGGTCGCCATCAACAGCTCCAAGCCTCTCGACTTCTCGTCTTTCCCCTCTATCCTTCTGCTGGCGACCATGCTTCGCCTTGGCCTAAATGTGGCCTCTACAAGGTTGGTATTGGTGAAGGGCCATGAGGGTCCAGACGCTGCCGGCAAGGTCATTGAGGCCTTCGGCGAGTTTGTGATCGACGGCAACTATTTAGTCGGTTTTATTATTTTTTCTATTCTGATGATTATTAATTTTATCGTTGTGACCAAGGGCGCTGGACGTGTGTCCGAAGTTATCGCGCGCTTTACGCTCGACGCCATGCCCGGTAAGCAAATGTCGATCGACGCCGACCTCAATGCAGGCGTAATTGATCAGGAAACGGCAAAAAGACGACGTGAAGAAATTTCACAAGAGTCTGACTTTTTTGGTTCGATGGACGGTGCCTCCAAATTTGTTCGCGGCGATGCCGTTGCCGGCTTATTGATTCTAGTTATTAACATTATCGGCGGGCTGATTATTGGTATCGGCCAACACGACATGTCCTTTAGCGACGCCGGGCGAATCTACGTATTACTGACCATCGGTGACGGCCTCGTTGCGCAAATTCCCTCGCTGCTACTGTCGCTAGCCACAGCCATTATTGTAACGCGCGTTACAACGTCGGAGTCCATGGCCGAGCAGGCCAAAAGCCAGCTTAACAACCCCCTGGCATTTTTTGTCGCCGCGGGCATCTTAATTTTGCTCGGCTTAGTGCCCGGCATGCCACACCTTATGTTCCTCTCCCTGGGTATGGGAGCGGCTGTCTTAGGGTATCTAATGTCCCAAGACACACAGAAGCGCGCCCTCGATGTGCGCACTGAAGCCGCCAATGCGAAAACAGCTGAAGCCAAGCGCGAAGAACTCGGCTGGGACGACGTCGACCAAGTCGATCTTGTTGGGTTGGATATTGGCTATGGTCTTATACCTTTAGTTAATCCAGATACAGGTGGACAGCTGCTGCCACGAGTCAAAGGCGTACGCAAAAAGCTCTCTGCCGAACTCGGCTTTCTGATTCAGCCCATTCGTATCCGCGACAACCTCGACCTTGCGCCAGACGTTTATCACATTGTCATGAACGGCGTGGTGCGCGGCAAAGGCACAATAAAAGTGGGCCGTGAAATGGCCATCAACCCCGGACAGGTGCATGGCAAGCTGGAAGGAACAGCGACTAAAGAACCCGCCTTTGGGCTCGAAGCGGTTTGGATTGACCCTTCGCAGCGAGACTATGCGCGCACTCTGGGCTATACCGTGGTCGATGCGGCCACCGCCATTGCAACCCATCTCAACACACTATTGCGCAGCAATTCGTCAGAGTTACTGAGCCATGATGAAACACAACAGTTACTCGACAAAGTGTCAGCCCGCGCGCCCAAGCTGGTGGAAGATCTTGTACCGGGTAAATTACCCTTGGCTACCATCACCAAAGTGCTGCAAAACATTCTTGACGAATCTGTCTCCGTCAGAGATATGCGGACAATTATCGAAGTACTGTCGACGGAAAGTGCGCGTACACAAGATGCCGATGAACTCACCGCGGCAGTGCGCCCACGACTCGGACGAATGATTGTGCAAGGCTTAGTCGAAATAAACGACAGTCTTCCGGTGATTACACTCGAGCCGTCACTCGAGCAGATGCTGCACAATGTGTTACAGCAAAGCAGTGCCAATCAAGGCTTGATCATTGAGCCAAAACTAGCAGAAGGCTTGTTCAAGGCTCTCGCAGAAAATACCGCCGATGTCGAAAATCAGGGTCTACCCGCAGTGCTGGTAGTGTCGCCTGGCATTCGCCCTTGGCTGTCGAAAATCATACGTCATCGACTTTCGGACCTTACTGTACTCTCCTACAGTGAGATTCCTGAAGATCAAGCAGTCAAAGTGGTGGCTACCGTTAGCATCGCCGATAAGCAATAATTTTAGGTACTTGGATAATGGAACTACAACGCATTCTCGCCTCCGACACACGAACCGCGATGGACAAAGTTTTCAGCCTCTACGGCGAAGACGCCATGGTGGTTGCCAACAATAAAGTCAAAGGGCAAACAGAAATTATTGTTGCCATCGACCTCGTGCGTCAGGTCACAGTCGCCATGACCAAAACACCGGCGTTGGTTCAAGGACTGCCTGTAGAAAAGGACTTTGGATCCTTTATAGAATCCCATCTATCCCCTGCTGATGAGCCAGACGATCACGCCGAGACTACAGCAGTAGCGCAGTCATCACCGCTTGCCTTCGGCTCCCTGTTTGAACCCCGCGACTTAAACAAAGCGCCGCCACTCGACCCTCTAGTCGCAACGCCCCTTGATCAAGTTGAGACATCTCTCGATGGCGAAAACTATAAAGGCGCTGCTGAACGCGAATTCTTAAAAGCCCGCGAAATCGTTGACCTAGTAAAGCGTGAACTCGAAATCATGCGCGGCGAATTTAAACTCGCACAACAGCGNGAATCGTGGAGTGGCGCACTCTCTGTGCCCGAGGAAATGCGCCCATTAATTGAAGCGTTTAATGAAACCGGTATGCCAATGGGACTGCGTAGCTTGGCAGTAGAGATTATTAATCAAAACAACTCTATGCTAGATGCCTTAACGCAGATCTGCGAAGAGATTGGAAGCAGTATTCCAGCGATAAATTTGCTCGACAATCTAGCGGGGCTGCACATTATCGCCGGCAGTTCTGGTGCAGGAAAAACCTTGATGGCAGGGCGCATTGCAAAGCAAGCCGCCGCGAATTACGGCGACAACGAAGTTGCCTTGATCAGCTTTAATGATCTGCGCATCGGCGCCTGGACACAAACGCAAATCATTGGCGCGCAAGCAGGCGTCGAAACATTTCGAGTCAACTCTGTTGAGACACTTCTGCAACTGATCGACGAGCTCAGCACGCGAAAGCTCACCATAATCGATACGTCTGGCGTTGATGTGGAAAAACAAATTATGGCCCTCATTAAGGCGATGCCACAGGCGAAGAAGCACTTAGTGCTAGCCGCTGACGCCTCTGAGGCCTCGGCCAAACGTCACTTGCATGCAAGCGGCATTGAATGGGACTCGGTGATGCTCTCACGCCTTGAAGCGCGAGTGCATCCCTGGAGTATTATTCATACNTTGATGGCGAACAAAACCCCCGTNTCNGTCGCAGCGATAAACCCCAATATAACTGAGCCAGCGATTCCGTTAACGGGAAATAACTTAGCCCAGCAAGCCCTTTCACAACTGCCGATTCATTTCGTTTGACTAGGTATGAGTGATCAACGAGAATGCAACAGGCGATAGTTTTAGATTGACAGAACATTGACAGAACAACAAAAACCTGCAAATGCTCTATTNTGCAAGGTCGTCATTAAAAGAACATACGAAAAGAACGCGCGCACAAGGAAACTACTCAGTGCAAAGAACAGGTATCAGCTGGTAACCCGCTGACACCTGTTAATTAAAATCTGAAGAGTTGAAAGCAATATATGGCTAAAGCGTCCACTCAAATTATTGGCGTCGCTAGCGGCAAAGGCGGTGTTGGTAAAACAACCGTNTCCATTAATCTCGCGGTTAAGCTTGCATCACTTGGCAAAAAAGTGATGATTTTCGACGCCGATTTAGGTCTAGCCAATGCTCAATTAGCGTTGGGTATTCGTGCACCGTTTAACTTTAGCCATGTAATGTCGGGTGAAAAAACCCTGTCTGAAGTCATTATTGATGGTCCATCTGGCGTTAAGCTAGTGCCCGGTGCTAGTGGTATTCAGCATATGGCTTCATTGACCGGCACGGAAACTGCCGGAATTATTCAAGCATTTTCTGAAATCGAAGATGAGTTGGACTACCTAATCGTGGATGTGGCCGCAGGCCTGTCAGATGCCGTTATGGCGTTCATGAGTGCCTGCCAGTACCGTATTGTCGTTCTTAAAAATGAGCCCTACTCTATTGCAGATGCCTACGGCACGATCAAAGTCATGATGCAGCAGCACAATCTGGATCGAATTCTGCTAGTGCCNAACGGCGTCGAATCGCAAAAAGAAGGCGAGCGCCTCTACACTAGCATTAATTCGGTTATTCAAAATTTCTTGGGCGGCCAGGTTAAATACCTCTACTCCATCTCTGCTGACGATATGGTTGTTCGCTCAATTAANGCCTCACAGCCGCTCGTCACCTATGCGCCGACCAGTGCTGCGTCGAGAGATTTCACGCAACTAGCCAAACAAGTTATGGCGCTGGACAGTGAAGTCCCTATGAGTGGGAAAATTCAGTTTTTTGTTGAGCGGGTAGCTTCTCAAATGGCGAATCGGGACTAAACCCAAGATGGTAGATATGCGAGTTTACCAAGATATTCAAAATGCGAGCCAACCGAACGTTTCGCTTTTGAATCATATTGGACTCGTAAAAAGAGTGGCTCTGCACCTTAAAGCNCGTCTGCCAAATTTTATGGAGCTTGAAGAGTTAATCCAAGTTGGCATGATTGGTTTAATTGAAGCGGATAAATCCTTCGATGCGAGTAAGGGCGTCGACTTTGAAATATTCGCGAAAAACCGTATCCGCGGCGCTATNTTGGATCAGGTTCGCAAGATGTCTTATTTGCCGCGTTCGGCAATCGTAAACATCCGCGAACATAACGAAGCCACCGCAGAGCTGACGGGCATGCTTGGTCGCGCGCCCACTCAGTCTGAGCTTGCCGAGCACATGGGCAAAGATGCCGAGACTTTTCAAAAAGAGCGCACACACGCGCACCGTTTTCAAACGGTTTCATTTGAAGATCAAACATCTGACTCGGTTGATTTACCTAGCGACCACGACAATGAACCAGAAGAAAATTTGCTCGAAGAACAGTTAATGGATGCAATGGCAGACGCCATAAAACGCCTGCCAGAACGAGATAGAACAATCGTCTCACTTTATTACGTCGAAGAGCTTAACCTGAAAGAAATTGGCGCCGTGCTGGACATAAGTGAGTCTCGGGTCAGTCAAATCTTATCCGCATGCGCATCCAAGCTGCGGGAGTATATGAAAGACCACAGCGACTACTAGACGCTAACGAATTTAGGTACAGGTGATAAAATGGGACTGGGACTATTTAAAGAACGGGCAGCAAGAAAAGCCATGGAAGAGGCCAAAGCCGCCTATTTAAAAGCAACGAAAATTAGCGGCGTGTCGCGTGAATCGCACATGTTTAAAACCCGTATCGGTGCGCGTTCACGTGCACATTTGGATAAAGTATTTATCGAGGGAGCGGAACAAGCGACCGCGTATCAAGAGCTCTGCTTGGCGGCCATGTCGGCTGGCAGCGAGCGCCCACAGATGCCTGAACCAAAACCGTTCCAAACAGTAAAATCACAAAAAGATATTATTTATACATACGTGCCGAGTGAGTTCGCTAAAGAAATGTTCATGTTAGGCACCATGTACCAGACCGTGGCGATTAGCCCTCAAGAAGCGATAAAAATGGCGCAAGCCGTCGCTGACAAAGTCAGCATCGAGCTAGGGCTAGATGACCCTTTTCAAGTTCTGCAATTTTTGCGTGACGAATTAGCGCGTGAAGATGCGCCCGACGATTCAGATGAGTCCAATCTAGATCAGAAAAAGGAGATTGACTCGAACTAAACAAGTCAGTGGAGACAGCAATGGCAACAGTACTTCTTGTAGCACTTCTATTCGGCACGCTCGTCGCGATCATTTTAATGATCTACTTGATTGACCGAGTGAAAAGAATTGAATTTCTTTCACTGCAAAATAACGCTGCCGCCAATGCGGGTAGCGACGCGAATGAGGTGGTGGCTCCGGAGAATGGCTTTTTGGGCCTATCGGGCAAAGTGTTATGGGATGCAATGAGTGGCAAGCTGCCGGAAGGCTTCAATGAAGCTGATCTTGTCGCACTCAAAACGCGCTTTGAATACGTTCTTCAAAATCATATCGAGTCGCTGTTCAAAATNGGTAAAAAGGATCGTCGAGACGGGAACAACCCCTCCACTCCGAAAAATCCCATTGAGATTTCAACCTTGCGCGGTGTGGTTTTATCGTGGATTCCCCCACAGCATGCCTCTACGCTTTACAAATCGGGCTATGAGTCCGTCGACGCAGACGACGTTACCATCAACAGATTGAAAACGGACATAGATGAATCTGTTAGCACGCTGTTTTCTCGCGCGGGTTTGACCCTCAAGCAGTCTTTCTCTGACAAGTTACTGTCGCAAGCGTCGCCTATGAGTCTCCCGAGCGCCGAGCACCTCGATGAGATGCATGAAGAGAAGAACGAGTACTAGGTCCTACTTGCGCAAATATTTCTCACTAACTGCTCAATCATTTTTTTGCTGAAAATATAACGAAGTCGGGCTTGGGCGGTTCAACGGGCGCCTGATCTTCGTCCTCCTGCGCAGACTCATCAAGCGCCAGCTGTCGCTGTAACACATCGAGGTATTTTTCCCGCTCTAGTGTGACAAGTGCTTCAACATCCGCATTTAACTTCTGCACGTTGCTGACACGACCTTCTAACGACTTAATTTGTTTTCCGACATTGCCCAGAGAGTCTGACAACTTGGAGACCATTTTCCCTTGGCTTTCCAAGTCCTGACCTAAGCGGGTTACCTGAGCAACCACTTCAGCCGTTTTGGCAGTGACCTGCTTGATAACCTGGTCGGTTTTTTCACCCACTTGCTTGGCAGCCTGATCTGGCACATTGACGGCAAGAGATCGTGTTGAAAGCTCTGATCGCGCTATCGCATCAACCATAAGCGACTGACGTTCGGCCATTTCTGTTTGGGCAACAGCAAGATTATTAATTGAAAAGCGAAGTTGCTCGAATGTTTCCAATGCATTGTTCATCTGNACAACACGCTTGCTCACGGCAACGAGCATTGCATCAACTTGTGACACTCTGGACGACAATTGAAACGCCACAAAGCCATAAATAAAGACCGCAATAATCATCGCTGTGGCNGCACCCGTCATCACGCGAGTGGCCAACAGCGCACTTTTTTCGCTCGCCTCGTTCAGCGCATTAACCCGCGCCTGTAAATGCTGTAATCCAGTTTCTAGGGTGGATGAGGCGCGACGGCTTACATCGGCGGCGCTATTTGTTGCCTCTGCCGTTTCTAACACGCCAGGCAGCAGCTTCTCCAACCGTTCAGAAACCAACTCACCATTTTTAATCAGCCCGCGTACGCTGCTAATCAGGTCGGCATCGGGATCCATCTCCTCAGATGAACTCTGCTCAGAAGAACTCTGCTCAACAGCCTCAACAGGCATAGCCTCATCTGTAGGCTCGCCAGTGGTGTCTTCCGGTTCGTTTATTTCACTCATAACAGATCCACTATCTCTGGTTCGTCGGGTTCGTCGGGTTCTTCGATAAATTTTATTAAACTAAGTGCTCTAGAAATATCGACAGTAACCTTTTTTACTTTAGAGATTCGCTCTCTGAATATGCCTTGATAGAGAGGCTTTTTGACAACGGGAGGCTGTCGTTTCGCGAGCGCTTCACAGTCGGCAAATGGGTCTTGTTTAAAGTCGATAGACATCAACTTTTTATCCCCACTGGCAGCGACAAAACGCACTTGCTGATCATTCAAGGGCAGCGCCGCCTGCCTTTCTGTTACAACGACTGAGCCACGCGAACCCTGACTGCTGAAGACTTCACTTTGCTGGTTGTCAGGCACTTTCTGTTCCCCCATTTTTTTATGTCACTCTCTGCCTAATCAAGCTCAATTACTGTTGCTATTAGCGCTGCAAGATGGCTTTTAGTTGTTGCGATCCACGAATCCAATAATCCCGCGGAATGGTTTGATCTTGGGTAAATGTGGCAGCGGCAAACCGCGAAGTAAATGGTCCCGAGATAACCGCATAAGCAGTATTTTGCGATACCCGAACAGGCACAATGCGCGCATTTTTCAATGCGTCATAACGGTCAATATACTCTCCCGCTGCTGCCTCAGTACGAAGCACAATATGCTGAACGAAGTATTCTGTCGGGCTGGCATTAGCGACTATCTCTGCTGTTGCTAGTCGCGATGCTGCTAAAGAGGCCTGAGGCAATGGCTCGACAGGCGCATCCACGCTAGCAACAACAGGCTCAGCGGTAACCTCGTTGCTTTCTGCCGATAATTCGTCAGCGGCATCTCGTGCGGGTGTTGCGACGGGTGTTTCAGCTGGAGTTTCGCTGGCAGCAGCTGGCTGTTCATCAACGTCTGAACTGGCCGTCTGTTCTGCTGCCAGTATCGCAGTGACAACTTGTGACGGTTCAGGCACCGCCTCTTGCTCAACAGGCGGTGCTGGGGACTCAATGGCTTGCTCTCCATTATTGGGGGGAGTATCACCTTCGTCTGGCAGGGTATTCTCGTCAGCGTCGACACTCTCGGCCACCTCAGCAAGCGCCGCTCTAGCATTGATCTCCTGTTCTGTCGGTATTGATACAGACTCAACACGATAGTTCTGCAGCAATGACTGATCACTATCGAACACGGCCTGCTGCACCTCATCCAATAGCGACGGATGCAGCCAAGAGATAACAAAAATGGATGCCGCTATACAGATGCCGAAGACCATTACGATAGGGAAAAAACGGCTTTTGCGGGGCTGACCTTTTTCCTTAAGATGCGTGTTTTGCTCACCAATAAGGACATCAATGTCGAGCTCAGGTAAATCAGGAAGATCGGGGTCTGTCTCGCTCGGCGTATTGTCCAAACGATAGCGACCAGAAATCACGCCGCCCAAGCCCGCTGCAATCAATAGTTTTTCAGCCTCCTGTTCATAGCCATTTTCTTGTGCCGCCTCCAATAATTGGCGCGCTTCATCCATAGCGGGAACTTCAACAACCCAGCGATACATGCGTCGGCCAAGAGTATTCAACAGTTTCTCGTGGGCGGGCCAGCCAGACTTATTGAGGAACAAGATAAGACGGACATTTACGCCAGGGAAATCTGCTAACAATCGCGCCAGCAGGGACCACTGTTCTGGGTTGACTGATCGCGCATCGTTGATGACTAACAGTCTGACAGGCATATCTTTACGGGCAGGCTTTGTCGCCTGCTCGAGGGTAATCTCTGCGAGCATTTCATTGTAGCGGCTAAGCAAGCTGTCAGTGTTGACCGGTAAAAAAAGCTCCAATTCAAAGCCTTCGTGTTCGCGCAGGCGCGCGGTCATCATGCGGCAGTAATGGTCAAGAACAGCCTCATTGGAACCGATAACGGCAACACTGTGTCCATCATCGACGATCGCTGCGACTGCTGCGTTTAATCGTGCTCTGTCTTTGATTCGGTAAAAAATATCACTACCGTCAAACCAGCTTTGAAGTTCAAATGAGGGCTCATTGAAATTTTCACGCATAATTTTTCTACCAAACTATATTTTCTAACAAACTATTAAGTAACGGTTAATCGATCAACCCAGAAAACTTTAAACACACTCTTAGCACACGGGTAGCACACTCTAATCTCACTGTGAGCTCATGTTAAAAAGCAGCCTAACTTATGCGTTTACCATCAGTATCAAAGCGCATGTTTTCCGGCACATCCGGATTTGGTTTAGCCGCAGGTTTCGCGCCGCGGCTAAAGCTGTTTAGACTGAATATGTAGGCTATCACTTGAGCGACTGCATAGTACAGCGACTCTGGTACTGGCTGATTAATCTCTGTCGTAAAATAGATCGAGCGCGCCAGCATAGGCGATGAGAATAGTGGCACACCGTGCTCTTTTGCGCGCTCACGAATGCCCATTGCCAGAAAATCAGCACCTTTAGCAACCATAATTGGCGCGCCATTTTTGGACGGGTCGTAGCTCAATGCCACCGCAAAATGTTCGGGATTGACAATAACAACATCGGCATCAGCCACCGCACTCATCATCATGCCAGTCGCTATCTCACGCTGCTTGCGTCTAATTTGCGCCTTGACCTCGGGCCGGCCTTCGGTATCTTTCATCTCATCTTTAATTTCTTGCTTGGTCATCTTCATTTGCTTGTTGAAGACATACAGCTGATAGGGTACATCGATACCCGCCGCAATGAGCAGCGTCAATGTTACGAGCACAGTGCCCATTGCAATAATGTCGCCAGCGTCAGCGAGNGCTGGCTTAAGATCCATAAAGCCCAACTTTATCAATTCGGGAAAATTTTCCCTGACCACGAGATAAAGCACACAGCCAATCAACAAAAATTTGCTAATCGCTTTACTCAGGTCAACCAGAGCCTTCATGCCAAACATGCGCTTCAATCCGCTCAGCGGATTAATTTTGCTAAATTTGGGCGCGATGGGTTTAAAGGAAAAAATATAACCGCCCAAAACACCTGCAGCTGCAAAGGCAATCAGGACGGTCAACACGAAAATGGGCGTTACAATTAAAATACTGTCGAGAGCGTGCTGACCAAACATGGCCGGCAACAGGTTTTCTGAAAATACCAACTTGCGATCGAAGGTAAAGCCACTGACAAATACCTCGGCAAGTTTGGTTATAAAATAACCGCCAAAGAGGTAGAGAAAAAAGGCGGCACCAATCATCATGGCGGCTACAGAGAGCTCCTGCGAGCGCACCACCTGGCCATCCTCCCGCGCTTTTTCAATGCGCTTGGCCGTGGGCTCTTCGGTGCGATCTTCTTCAGCACTTTGCTCTGACACTACGTCACCCCCAGCGCTTGCCCGACAACATCAAAGGATTGCCGCCAGAGCCATTGAATACGATAGCCGATCGCCGGCATGGCCATTGCTAACAGTACCATGCCCGCTAGAATCATCGCTGGAAAACCGACCGCAAAAATATTTAGCGCGGGTGCGGCACGGGTGATAACGCCAACACCAATATTCACAAACAGCAATGACACCATAACCGGCAAGGCCAGTAAAACTGCGCCAAGAAACATCATTGTGCTCCACTGCAGCACGAGCGCATAGAGTGTTTGGCTATCAATCATCTGACCGATTGGCAATGCTCTAAAGCTCTCCAATAGCAGTGTAATAACCAAAACATGGCCGCCGAGACTCATAAAGATTATGGTGGAACAAACCAACAAAAATTGCGAGATAACCGGAACATTGCCCATATTGGGATCAATCATATTCGCCATACCCAGCCCCATTGAGGCAGAGATGGCCTGTCCACCCACCACCAATGCCGCATTGACAATTTGTAAGATCAGGCCCATGAGCGCACCAATCAATACTTGGTTGAAAATTTCTCGCAGACCTTGTGCTGAATAGGGCTCAATAATGGGCCAGTCCATCAGAGGGTAAATCATCCACGTCAACAACACAGCCAAAAGAACGCGAATGCGAACAGTGACGGCACGAAGAGAGAAAAAAGGCGCCGCCAGCAAAAACGCTGACACTCTTATCATCGGCCAGAGCAGTGTATAAAAGCGCTGTACAATCTCGTTGACCAATACGTCCATTACATGAACAGCGTGGGTATACGCTCGAATATGCGTCTAAAAAAATCGACCATGACGCCTATTTGCCAACTTCCGAATAGCATTAAGGCAATAATCATCACGCCAAGTTTTGGAATAAAGCTGAGGGTCATCTCTTGAATGGAGGTCGCTGCCTGAAAAATACCGACGACCAAACCCACCGCTAGCGCGACACCCAACAGCGGCGAAGCGACCATAACGGCCACCCAAAGCGCTTCACGTCCTAAATCAATAACCTGTGCAGCGTCCATAAGAAATCCTAGCTCAGCGCAAAGCTTGAGGTTAGCGAGCCCATAATAAGTGTCCAGCCATCGACGAGAACAAACAACATCAGCTTAAAGGGCATTGAGATCATCATAGGTGACAACATCATCATACCCATCGACATCAAAACACTGGCAACAACTAAATCAATCACAACGAAGGGAATGTAAATTAAGAAACCAATCGAAAATGCACTCTTTAGCTCTGAAGTCATAAACGCTGGAACAAGCGTTAGGAACGGTACATCAGCAGGTTCCTTCACCTCGGTGTTGTTAGAAATTTCAAGAAACATGGCAATATCAGTTTCCCGCGTTTGATTGAGCATAAACGTTCTAATCGGTGCTTCTGCGGCAACCAGGGCGCTCTCAAAAGTAATCTTCTCTTCAAGATAGGGCGTTATGGCGTCGTCATATACTGAACTGAGGACCGGGGCCATAATAAACAGTGAGAGAAACAACGCGAGACCTACCAGTACCTGATTGGGCGGTGTCTGAGCTGTTCCCAGCGCCTGACGAAGTAGCGAAAAGACAATAATGATGCGCACAAAAGAGGTCATCATCAAAAGCAGCGACGGCAGTAGCGTTAAAACCGACATCAGCGCTAAAAGCTGAAGGGTTAAACTGTACTTTGTTCCGCCAGAGCCGTCATCGATCATATTGACGACTGGCAACCCGGTTTGCGCCTCCACCGGCAAGGCGAAGAAAAGCAGCGACAATACAAACAGGACAACTTTTTGGGTGGGCTTTTTCGGCAACAAAATATTAGTCCTTCGGTTTTACACGCACTTGCGCAAGCATCTTCTGAAACTTGTCGGCAACGCTTGTTTTCTCTTGTGGCTGCTCTGGCGACTCAAACTCAACAAGTTGCTGAACATCATCCCATGTGCCGAGATGGTTGATTGCCTGAGGGGTAACACCCAACAGTACTTGCTGCTTGTTAACGGTAACGAGCATTAATTTTTGTCGAGGACCGAGATGGTGAACTTCGGTGACGTTCAGCGTTTTGGCCGCGCTTTTACCCAATCCTGGATTTAATTTTTTCAAACTATAGAGTGTCACGGCCAACAGTGTAATAACCACTGCAAAGGATGCCATCATCGACAGCCAATCACTCCACCCTATTTCTGACATCTTTATTTGATCTCTAGAGATTCTTGACGCGATCGGCAGTTGGAATAACGCTGGTCAATCGCACACCATAGCGCTCGTTAATCAAAACGACTTCGCCTTGAGCAACCAGTGTATTGTTGACTAAAAGATCCAAAGGCTCACCGGCGAGCCGATCAAGCTCAACAACACTGCCCTGCGTCAATCGCATTAAATCGCGAATTTTGATCGCTGTACGACCTACCTCAACGGAAATCGTCACGGGTATGTTTTGCAAAACATCTGCGTTGATTTTATTTTTTAGTGCGTCTTGCGGAGAGAGATCCTGCTCCTTCGCCTCAATGTCTGCAAGTAGTACGTCTGTCTTTGTATCCGCCATCTCGATTCTCTCAGTCTGGTATAGAAGTCTATTTTATAGGTGAAAGCGGTTGCACAAGGCGCGCGGCCATCTGCGATCCACTGGCGCCAACGTCGGCATCAAATACGGGTACGCCGTTGACATACATTCTTGCATACTGGGCCTTGCTGAAATAGACAACATCGCCTTCTTTCAGCGCCTCAAACTTAACTAAAGTTGTCTCTATCTCGGCCAACTTGACCGATACTTGCAGCTCGGCATCTTCTGCCGCTGAACGCAAGTCAGCACTCCACTCTTTATCTGACACGTCGTCACCATCGCCGGTTTGAACGCGACTGCGAAGTAGATCGCGAATGGGCTTTAGTGCGTTATAAGGGTACACAAGATCGATATTTCCCTGAGNACCTTTGCCAATGTCAGCAACAAAACGACTGACGACAACAAGGTCATTTTCATCCGCTATTTGCGCGAATTGTGGGTTTATTTCTGCACCAATATGTTCACATTTTATTTGTAGAATTGGCCCCCAGGCTTCCTGGAGAGAACCAAACAACACATTCAACATAATTTTAATAATGCTGGTTTCGGTTGGCGTGAACATTCTGTTAGGTGGAACGCCATCATAACCACGACCAAAACCGCCGAAAAAATTATCCAATGCTGCAAAGATAATTGACGGCTCAATAATCGCAACCGAGTATCCGCGCAGCGGATTAAGGCGAATGGTATTTACTGAAAGTGGCGCTCTTAGGTCCTTGAGATACTCACCGAATTTCATGATCTCAACTTCTTTGGCGTTGATTTTCATGGCCGTGCGCAATACATCTAACAGCCCGACTCGAAACTGTCGAACAAACCGCTCGTTGATCATATCAATTGCGGAGACGTTGACGCCCAGCGACGAGTCTTCATTGGTAAGATCGTGGGTCACGGCCGTCAGGCCCAGATTGACGCCAGTATCAGCCTCTATCGAGCCATCCTGAATACCCGCAGAGAGAGCTTCTAGCTCTTCTTGGGAAAGTAAATTTGTGAACTCAGCCATTGCGCCAATTACCTTATCTGTATGCTGCTTTACGTTGGGCCTAGAATATTTTATTGCACAACAAATTCAGTAAAATACACGGCCTCAATACCACCGAAATCTTCTAAACTTTCAAGCACAGCATTCATTTCAATCTTTAATTTTTCCGCCAAATCTGTCTGAAAATTTGCCGATGTAATATCGTCTTCGGTCACTAGTCTCATCACGCTTAACATGGCAAAACGCAGGGGGAAATCGTGTTTATCAACGTTTTCAACAACGCGGCTGTCGTAGTGCGTCATAATCGCAACAGTCGCCTGCATGACCTTTCTTGACCCAGCGAGGTTAGCCACGAGAGGTTTCGGCAGTTGGAAGTAAGATTGCTCAAAACGTGTAAATTCAGGCGATTCTTTAGTTTCTTTATCGGGCCCTCTGGCAGCCGCTTCTGCAGCCGCAGCTGCAGCTGATGCTTCAGCTTCCAGCGCAGCAATAGCCTCTTCCGAGGACTCCTTCTCTGCGTCGAAAAAGCCGGTAGCAAACAGGGTGCCGCCAATAGTGATTGCAACAAGCAACAAGATTCCGACAACGATCAGAATAATTTTTAAAATTGGGCTTTTTGCTTTTTCTTCTTCAACTGCTACTTCTTCACTCATCACTTTATCCTCTATGCTACCAACCACTTGGGGCGGTCATTACACTAATACGTCTAAACCATCATCGGTTATCGTTTGGCTCTTGGTTATGCTTGAACCGTCTATTTCGGCGCCCATAGCGCCTGTCGCATGTTTTTCGCTATCCTGGCCTGTCGACTTTCCGTCAGAATTACCCTGATTTGCGAAGCCTAAATCTGTATAAGCAGTTTCCGTGCCATGTTCTGCAAGTATCTCACGTAACCGTGGCATTCCCTCTGCTATTAGCTCGCGTGTCGCTGCGTTGGCCGCGTTAAAGTGCGCTTCTAGCTGGCCGTTTTTCATCTCCAACTGTACTTCGACTCGACCGAGGGTCTTGGGGTGCAGCTCCATTTCAACCGTCCATGAACCCCTTGCGATTTGGGCGCTGAGGCGCTGACCTAAGGCCTCAGACAAGCGCTGCGACAATTGTGTGTAAGCATCTTGGCGACGCAAAAGATCTTGCTGCAAATCGTCTTCATTTGCTCTCATTGCCTGATCGAGAGACATTTCAGCCGCTGCGACACTGGGGGCGGCTGCGTTCTGCGCAATAGGGCTCTGCGCAAAAGAGTTCTCCGCGGATATCACCGTCGGTGCTGCCAAGAGACTCGATGGCGCAGGTGCAACGCTGTTAGGGGCCAAATTTATTGGTGCCATTTTTACAGCAGGCAACCCTTGGCGATCTTTAAACTGCTTTATAAACGCATCCATCACTGACGGGGCGAACGTCAACTTTGCCGCGGTGCCCTCAGCAACTTTCTCGCGCATAGCGCCTTCAACGACCAGTGTTGGCGGCGTTACTTTGATGCTTGTTGGATCTTGATTAGTCTTTGTTGCAAGTATATTCCTGACGATGTCATTGAGCGCAATAGATTTTTGCTGCGCCGTTAATTGGCCTTGTTCAATACTGGTGCGAATATCCTTCGGAAGGCTGCGCGGCGCCACCAGCTCAATGCCAACACGGGCCTGCTCGGCACTTCCGCGAGGGTCTTGCACTGGCTTGAGCGCTGCGCGCATTGAGTCAACAACCGTTTGAGGCGCGGGCACCGAACTATTAGCGCCGGCCATGGGGGCAGTTTTAGCAAGCGCGGCTATTTCTGGCGCTATCCCTGAGGTCACTGCTGGTCCGGCTAAAATTGCTGGCCCGGCTAAAGGAGTGGCTTTGTCACCCACGTTCAAATCGAGAGACTGGCCCATCATGAGCGGTCGCTGTGCTTCAACGGTGACCGTCGACAATTGCATATTCGCTACCGATTCTTGTACAGCCGCAACCATTTCAGCCTTTGTTAACGCGTGGTCAATGGGCTGTGCCAGAGCGGTCTGCGC
>JGI26082J51739_10000229_pt1 | contig 34712 bp, 57 predicted proteins | sample SaaInl5LU_22_DNA_FD_51739 | JGI IMG/M metagenome (IMG submission 51739)
CACCACCTTATTATTGAGAAGTTAATGATGAATACGTTAATACGTAATGCATTGCAAACGCCGGATGGCACTATTATAGCCTCAGTATATCAGCATGATTATAATCAGCATATAGATGCTAATGGAAAGCTGTATTTCGTCGACGGTGGTCTGCATTATGCTAGATGCAGCGCAAATGGAGACGAGGTATATCTGCAGGTATGGTCAGACGATCCTCATGAAACAGTACGTCTTACCCTGCAATGGGAAAGCACCGGCACTTATGGTACAGAGTCACCACGACGTAAGTCTTTAGCAGAACTATCCTCTACAGAGATAGAACGCGTATTAGAGACTCATAATATTGAGCCTTCTGTGCGAAAGTGTTTTACTGCAGAATTATATTTCCGGAAAGTATTTTGAGGAAATATTGGAATCCGGAGGTATTTAAAGAAACGATGATTATTGTTGCTTCTGGAACAATAATCAATTATCCACTAGCTATATTTTTTGCCTGGTTACTTATTGGTCAGTGGCAAATTACCGACCCGGTAGTTTTTGGTACCCTAACCACTATAGGTTTTTCTTTCGTGGCAACCACTAGGATTTATACTATACGCTTTTTGTCGGAGGCCAGAAAGAACAGAAATAAATAATACATGTGCATGTGTACTTTTGAGATCCATCGTGATATAATGGATCATTATTTTATTATGGAGAAATTATATGAGTAGTAAAGAGTTTTTATGGGTAGAACGTTTTCGGCCCGCTAAAGTTTCAGAAACAATCCTTCCTGCTGAATTAAAGCAAACATTCCAATCCATCGTCGATGGTGGCGAAATTCCCAATATGTTATTTTCTGGTACAGCCGGTACCGGTAAAACTACTGTTGCTAAAGCAATATGCGAAGAACTTGGTTTAGACTATATTGTCATTAACGGTTCTGAAGAAGGCAACATTGATACCCTACGAGGTAAGATTAAACAGTTTGCTTCTTCTGTATCCCTGTCTGGCGGATATAAAGTTGTTATCCTCGATGAGGCCGATTACCTGAATCCGCAATCTACTCAGCCAGCTTTGCGTGGATTCATTGAAGAGTTTTCTCAAAACTGCCGCTTCATCATGACATGTAACTTTAAAAACCGGGTCATTGCCCCACTACATTCTAGATGTTCTAATTACGAATTTAATTTTAATAAGAAGACCATGGCCAGTCTGTGCGGTCAGTTTATGACTCGCCTGATCAGTATACTGGAAGATGAAGGTATTGACTACAATAAAGATGTAGTCGCCGGTCTTATTATGAAGTATGCCCCGGATTGGCGTCGGGTATTAAACGAAGCACAGCGTGGATCGATCAGCGGTTCTTTAGCCGTTACTGTTATACAGAATGATGCAAACAGTAATTATGCACAGTTGTTTACTCATATTAAAAGTAAAGATTTTAAAAAGATGCGCCAATGGGTATCAAATAACATTGACGTAGAGCCTGCAAGTATTTTCCGTGATATATATGANAGCATGGATGGATTCGTGTCNCCGGAGAGTATCCCTCAACTTGTTCTTATTCTCGCCGACTACCAATATAAAAACAGCTTTGTTGCTGACCATGAGGTAAATCTCGTCGCTTGTTTGACAGAGATTATGGCAAACGTTCAAATCAAATGAGGATAGTCTAAAATGGCCGATATTTATATCCAGCCTAAGTTAAAAACATACGAAATGTCTCCGGCCGATAATGTCATATATTTTCCGGCTAATATCGATGTAAGAATATGCCCTAAAAATGCTATGTCTTCTATTAAAGAAATATATAGATTGCATAGGAATCACCCAGAGTATGTGGGACGCGTATACCGATTAAATGCTGTAATGGAAGAAGGGTTTCAGTTTGAAATACCTTTTAGAAAAAATAGTCTACGGATGGCGGTTGCCCGCGATCCTGTGGCTAGATTTAAATCTGCCATTGAATATATTGCAGAAAATAGGGCATATCACCTGGAACTCNGCCGGGATGATCTTCCTGTTTTGCCTGNGACNGTTGATGGTATTCTTGATAAATTAGAAGCAGGTAAACTACGTAATAATCATTTCTATACTCAGGCTTATTATATGGGTAATATGAATAATTATGATATGATTTTCTCTATGAAGAAACTGCCTCTACTTTTTTCTTTGTTACATTCTGAATGTAAATTTAAATTTGATCCATCGAATATACATGAAAATAAATCAACTGTTAAAAAATATCCTGAATTAACTACTGAACAAATTGACAGAGTGAAGACCCTATATGAAAAAGACTACCAGTACGGTTGGGCAAACATCAGTTGAAACATCTGAGAAAAAAGTCACGCCTTTTGACTTTTTAAATAGTATAAATGATACTAAGATCGANCTAATGCGCCTCGATCCGGAGAATGAAAAGCGATATAATTCTTTTATGATTAACAGAGGATTATCTTATTTTAGTGATACCATATTCATGGCCAATGAGATGAACCGGTATCACCATATTGAAAATAAACTACAATATTCTTTTTATATAAATATAATTCGTAAGCGTAAGCGCTTTAGTAAGTGGACAAAAGCAGAACATATTAATAATATTGAAGCGGTGAAAGAATATTTTGGCTATAGCACAAATAAAGCAAAACAAGCTTTGCCATTACTCACTATGGATCAATTGATTATCATACAAAATAAGGTAAAAAAAGGTGGAAGAAAATAACTTAGTCGAATGGAATCCGCTGAANATGTTAGAAATAACATTATCAGAACCAGATGATTTNTTGAAAGTGAGAGAGACCCTTACGCGAATAGGCGTTGCATCACGACGTGATAATATATTGTATCAGTCATGCCATATTCTCCATAAACAAGGTCGATACTTTATTGTTCACTTTAAAGAATTATTTTTATTAGATGGTAAAAAGTCTAATTTAGAATTGAGCGACGTCCAGCGTAGAAATACTATTGCAGTACTTTTGCAGGACTGGGGTTTGATTGATATTCAAAGTAAAGATATGGTTAAAGACTGTGCTCCAATGCGACAGATCAAAATCATATCTTACAAAGATAAGGACGGTTGGGAACTGCAACCTAAGTACAATATCGGTAATAGTTAATAGGAAATTATATAATGATAGGTTATGGGATATTCGACGATAAAGACGACTTTATTAAAGATAAGAAGCCGTTTTTTGGTAAACTTCCACCAGAGGCCGAAGTGTCAGCTTTTGATTGGAATCGTTATATGCTGTTAATGGATACGCATCCAGAAAAACTATATGATCGTAATACAACTAAAATGCGTCTCGGCCTAAATTCATTTCATAATCGACCGTCTGCTCCAGCTTTTGCTCAAAAAATTGTCGAAGAAATGGAAGATGTATTTGCTTTGCATGCAGGAAAAATAACTAACATTGCTTTTAGTGGCTTTGGCCGTGAGAGTGATAGTTATCCATGGCATAAAGATTCAATGGATGTATTTTTATGCCAAGTTATTTCAACTATTGGACTTAGAGTCGAAGGTGTGAATAATAACGAACCTTTTGACTTTGCTCCAGGTGATTATGTTTGGCTTCCGCGCGGAACTCATCACCAAATTATCCCTAAGATTTCACGCGTAACTTTCTCGTTTGGAGTCGAAGGAGATCCGGATCCTAGTACATATTTCTAAGGTACTACCCACCTTCCATCATGGAATACTACCAAGACACCTAAAGTCGAAAGACTATACTCACCTTCTTCCGGGTGTCTTGGTTCTTTAATAATCATCTCCGTTCCTTACGCTCGGTTTAGACCATGCTTTATCTGCGCCGATCTCGTCTACAAATACTTTCATTGTTAACCCATCATCTTGAAATGATAATGTGATACGATCGCAGTTATAATTTGTATACGATCTTCCGTCTGCATCAATAACCTCTAAGCGAGTAATAGTTGCAGGCATTTCTTCTTGGAATGGTTTAAATTCATAACGGTCTTCGTGGTTGTATTCCCAGTCTTCATAATCTCCAAATTCATCGTCTTCCACGCTACCATTCTCCTCAACATAAAATATTATTTATAAGTGTACAAACTAGTGTTAATGGTGTATAATAACCAGATATATATAACGTGCATGCCGATTGTCGGGTGCATCTATCTTGCTTTCTTAAAAGGAGAAACAAATGACTACTGTTAAACAACTATTCCCACGCAACGCGTTTGTTGGTTTTGATCATCTAATCAACGAATTGGACTTCGTAGCTAAAAATGCTAATGACACTTATCCACCACATAATATTATTAAGTTGGACGATACTCATTATACAATCGAAATTGCCGTTGCTGGATTTACTCAAGATGAACTTGCTATAGAGGCTATCGAGCGGACTCTTACTGTCACGGGCACCTCACGCCCAGACGAAGATAAACCTGGAGCTTATATTCATCGTGGTATTTCGACACGACGGTTCAAAAGAGTATTTAGATTGTCCGAATATGTAGAAGTGGCTGGTGCCCTTCTTAAAGATGGAATCCTGTCAGTATATCTGAAGGTGGAAATTCCGGACGAAAGGCGGCCTCGCAAAATAGACATTTCAATCTAACCAAGCGAGGAAATCTAATGCGAGCAAAATTACGTAGAGCAAAAGACAAAGCACAAGTTCGTCATATCGAACAAGCTTTATGTTTTTTCTTTATGTTTGTTGTAGTGTTGACTATTCAACCGATACTATAAGCGATACATATTGATTCTTAAAAAAAACGGGTCAGCGAAAGTTGGCCCAATTTAAGGCAAATAATGATTATATACCAGATTGTAATGAAAGGCGATGCGCGGTCAGAAGAATATGCCGCCATTTCTAGAGCATCTTTTCAACCGGCCATCGATGCTGGTTTTATATCTGAAATAAAAATATTCGATGCAATAACTCCTTCCTCAGAAAACTTCGAAGAACATGTTAGTCGGTATAACTGGGCTCCAAGTTTAATGCATGCCGACAAAAAGTCCGGTAAAAAAATAGAAGATCATTCTGCGACAGAAAAGGCAGGTATGTGCTCTCATTGGGAACTTATGAGAATGCAATCACTTACGCCTGATAGATTTTTTGTTATAGAACATGATACCTTTTTGCTTGAAGAACATTTAGACGTTTTTGGCGAACTAATTGATTATTCCCTATCACGTGAACCAATGTATGCTAATATTGGTCTATTCATGGGCTGCTACTCATTTACTCAGGCTACCGCTGCCTTTCAATATAATTTGTTAACTAAACAAAACTTTCCAATTAATTGTGGGCCATATTGTACTCTGCAGCGACTATTTCGAACCTATTCTACTTGGCATTTAGAAAAAGCTGATATTAGATTTTTTGGTAAAGAAGTAACTGTAATCCACCCATGGGCAGACTGCGATACTTTAGGGTTTGGCCGAGAGTGTGGAATTTATTTCAACAATAAAGACCAGGACAAAAAGAATAGTATTCCGACACCCACTACACAAGTTATATCCAAAAAATTAAAAGTATCACAGGATCATCATACATACATAGATCTTCATATCGAACAACCGTGGCTGAGGCACAATTATTTTCATATTATTGAATAAAAGATGTGTACATTCCGCGCCTGCCGTAGTATAATACCAATCTAAATTATGGAGTACTCAATGGAATTTTATACCTCAGTTTCTCGCTTCGGCGCAAATATTCTTTACCGCGGTTACAAAAACGGCGAACGTGTAAAGAAAAAGATACCATTCAAACCCACTCTTTATATCCCATCTAACGTTCAGTCGACTAACGACTGGTATGGTCTAGACCAAGTTAAAGTCGAACCTATTACTTTTGACAGCATGCGTGAAGCTGCTGACTTTATTAAACGGTACGAGGCAGTAGATAACTTCCGCGTATATGGTATGAATAATTTCGTATACCAATTTATCGGAGATAAATTCCCCAATGATATACCATTTGATTCTAGTCAAGTTGATGTTGCGTATATCGATATTGAAGTGGAATCCGACAGTGGATTCCCAGAGCCTTCTCGGGCAGACCATCCTATCACTGCTATTACTATGGTACACAATGATGGCGTATACCGTACGTGGTCCTGTATTGACTATAATAATACCAGAGACGACGTGTTGTATATTAAATGCGATACCGAAGAAGAACTATTAGGAAAGTTCATTGACCATTGGCGTCATTGGACACCGGACGTAGTTTCTGGCTGGAACAGCATTACTTTCGATATGACGTACCTGATCAATCGTACTATTAATCTATTCGGCGATGAAGAAGCCCGTAAGTTTTCTCCATGGGGAAGTATCCGACCTAAAGATATTGTGCAAAAGGGTGGCATGAAGGCACAGGTCTATTTAATAGAAGGTGTCGAACAGCTAGACTACCTAGATCTATTTCGTAAGTTTACCCTCAATACTCTTGGTCAACAAGAGTCATATCGNCTAGATCATATTGCCAACGTTGTGCTNGGCGATCGNAAAATTTCTTATGAAGAACATGGCGATTTGCATACGCTATACCGTGACGATCCGCAAAAGTACATAGACTATAATATCAAAGACGTTGAACTAGTTAAGCGGTTTGAGGAAGCCTTGGGTCTAATCGAACTAGTTATGACAATGGCATACCGTGCCGGCGTAAACTATACTGACACCTTAGGTACTACTACTATTTGGGATGTTATCATCTATCGTATGCTGAACAAGGCTCATATTGCATGTCCTCCAAAAGCGGATAAAGCAAAAAGTCCATATCCAGGCGGTTATGTTAAAGAACCTCAAGTAGGACAGCATGATTGGGTAGTTTCTTTTGACTTAAACTCCCTGTACCCAAATATTATCGTGCAAAATAATATGTCGCCTGAAACCGTGCTTGATGGACTTGTTCCTAATATGTCTGTTGAAAAGATGATGGCACGGCAGGTTGAATCCTATGACGGATATTCTGTTGCTCCGACTGGCGTTAGATTCAGTCATGATCGTAAAGGCGTAGTTCCTCAAATCATTACTCATTACTATAATGATCGCCGTATTATTAAAAAGCAAATGCTTGACGTTAAACAGGAATACGAGAATACGAAAAATCCTGCACTTAAGAATAAAATCAGCCAGTTGGATAACCAACAAATGGCAATCAAGATCCTTATGAATTCTCTTTACGGTGCGCTTGGCAATCGTTGGTTCCGGTACTTTGACCAGCGAGTAGCAGAATCGATTACCATGGCCGGTCAATTGGCGATTAAATGGGCAGAACGTGCAGTAAACGGTGAGATGCAGAAACTACTAAAATCTTCGAAAGATTATGTTATTGCTATCGATACAGATTCGGTATATATTACCATGGGCGATCTTGTCAAACAATTTAACCCTAAAGATCCTGTCAAGTTTCTTGATAAAATCTGNTCAGAGCATTTTGAAAAGGTTCTTGCTAAGTCATACCAAGAAATGGCTGATATGATGAACTCGTATGAAAACCGTATGGAAATGGGCCGTGAAGTTATTGCTGACAAAGGTATATGGGTTGCAAAGAAACGTTATATCCTGAACGTGCATAACAATGAAGGCGTACAGTATGCAGAGCCTAAACTCAAAATGATGGGCATTGAGGCTATCAAGTCTTCTACTCCGCAGGTCGTACGTGAAAAGTTCGAGGCCATTTTTAAAGTTATTATTGCTGGATCTGAAAACGATACTCAAAAGTTTATTAGCAAATTCCGTAATGATTTTCGTTCTCTATCACCGGAACTGGTATCCTTCCCTAGATCAGTATCGGATATCGGTAAGTGGCGAGACAGAAATACTACCTATAAAAAAGGCACGCCCATTCACGTACGTGGTAGTTTAATGTATAATGAACAGATCAAAAAATACTCGTTAGAAAATCGGTACGAAGTTATCAAGAACGGCGACAAGATAAAATTTGTGTACTTGAAGATGCCAAACCCGATCAATGAAAATGTCGTGTCGTATCCACAGTTCCTTCCGCCTGAAGTGAACCTACACAAATACATTGACTATAACAAGATGTTTGATAAGACGTTCTTAGATCCATTACGCCCTATACTAGAGGCAGTTAACTGGTCTGAAGAAGATAGAGTCGATCTAGAATCATTTTTCGGTTAATATATGTGTGTACATTTTTGGTTGAANGGTGTATAATACCANAATGAAATACGAATTAACTATATTTAAGTCTATTTTTGATAATAAGACTCATAGGCGTTTATCCTTGTCCTCTTGGGAAGAGTTCAAGGGTTTACTCTATGGTTTGTCTAATAAACCGGGTGCTAAACGTGGAAATAATGCTTCTCCTCTTATTACTCCTGCTGTGTTTGAAAGTGGTTCGACACGTAGTAACAAGTCTACTTTATATTGGGGCGGTTGGTGTGCTGTTGATGTCGACGATCATAATTACCCTGCTAGCATTTGCTCCTTAAAAGAACAGCTCATTAAGCAGTTTGCTGATTATGACTTCGTATGCTATAGCACTGCATCATCTAGATCTGACTATCCAAAATTTAGGTTAGTATATAGGTTAGATGAGCAAGTTGACTCAGATAGAATCAGAGCTTTCTGGCATGCCATTAATACCGAGCTTGGTGATATTGGAGATCCACAGACTAAAGATTTGGCCCGTATGTATTTTGTTCCGGCCCAATATCCGGATGCAAATAATTTTATTTTCGAACATAATGGCGGCAATCCAATTAATGTTTCAGAAATGATTGCCAAATATCCATATGTACAAAAGCATGGCAATTCATTTTTGGATCGGTTACCGGTTGAGTTACAATCCGCCGTAATTGAGCACCGTAAGAATAGTCTAAATAATACAAGTATTACTTGGACAAGTTACAGAGATTGCCCGTTCTTTCCAAAAGCAATGGGTGTAGAATATCAATCGATTACTGAAACTGGGTGGTACCATAAAATGTACCAGATTATGATTGCTATTGCCGGTAATGCAGTGCGGCGTGGTTATCCGATAACAGCCAGTCAAGTGTCGGAGTTATGTAAAGAGTTTGACAGTTTTAATGGTAATTGGTATGAAAACCGGCCTCTCACTACCGAAGCCGATAGGGCGTTAGAATACGTATACAGGAAAGGATAATATGAAAATTTTAGTAACAGGGGCTGCCGGTTTTATCGGTTCACAAATAGCAAATCGACTACGAAACGTTGGTCATGAAGTACAGGGACTAGACAATTATAATAGTCATTTGTATGGTCCATCTCTTAAGCATGACAGAGTTGCTCACTTTAAATTAGACGTGGTACGTTGTGATTTACGTGATGCAGAACAATTAACAGGAGTCATTGATCATTTCCGGCCAGAAGTAATTATTCACTTGGCAGCGCATGCCGGTGTACGTGACTCATTTGGTAAAGAAGCAGCATACCATGCTAACAATATTGATGGGACACAGAACCTGATTGAAGCCTGTAAAAAGGTTGTTCCGGACGTACGCGTGATTTATGCTTCAACGTCTGGTGTATTCGGCGGAACTGAGATTCCGGAAGATGGCTGGAAAGAAAATCAGATTTTAGGCAAACAACTTAATGCTTATACGTACACTAAGTATATCAATGAAATTCAGTTCCAGATTTCAGGATTGAATAATACTGGACTTCGTTTCTTTACGGTGTATGGTCCATGGGGACGGCCTGATATGGCTCTTTTTGATTTTACTAAAAATATATTGTACAATACTCCCATAACAGTGTATAATTATGGGAACATGAAGCGTGACTTCACATACGTGGAAGATATTTTAGATGGTATCGAAATTGTTGTAAACAAGAATGATATTCCTTCATCTGAAATTTTTAATATCGGTCGTGGCCGTCAAGTTGATCTTATGCATTTTGTGCGGGAAATTGAAAAGAATTGTGGTGTAAAGGCTTTAGTTGAAAAAGCACCTAAACATCCAGCTGATTCTTTAGAAACTTGGTCAAACACTGAGAAACTGGAGGCACTGGGATATGTGCCTAAAACTAATATCGAAGATGGTATTGCAAACTTTTATGCTTGGTATAAAGCATATCATGAGGTAGTAAATAAATGAGTAATCAACCATTAAGTCCTGTTAATCCATTTCGGTTGGCCATTGTCGGCCATGGGTTTGTTGGTCAAGCAGTAGAATATGCCTTCACTCACCCGTTGGTACACGTGAAGCCAATTGACCCGAAATACAATACTTCTATTGATGATCTTAAAGACTACAATCCTATGTTGGTTTTCATCTGTGCTCCGACTCCGATGAGAGCTGATGGATTTGTAGATGCCACTATTGTTATAGATGCAGTCCTTAAAGCTATAACTCATACTGATGCATTAGTAGTAGTAAAGTCTACGATTACGCCAGATATTATCGATAGAATTTATCAGTCTATTGGTGGAAAGGAAGATCGTTTCGTTTATAATCCTGAATTTTTGACTGAGAAAAATGCTGCGGCTGATTTTGTTAATGCTGACTACCATGTTATGGGTGGAGCAGAAAGTGCAGTAAATGAATTATGTGAAATCTATGATATTTTCAGCGGTTGTCAATCAAATGATTACCATAAAATGACAGCGTTCGAAGCCAGCTTTGTTAAGTATACTATCAATTCATACTTGGCAACTAAAGTGACGTTCTTTAATCAGCTATATGATCTGGTTAATATGTACGGTTGCAGTTACAATATCATTTCTCGCACAGTAGGTAAAGATCCTAGAGTAGGTATTGGCCATACACGCGTACCTGGATTTGATAAGAAAAGGGGATTTGGTGGAGCGTGTTTGCCTAAAGATACTAGCGCTTTCCTTAAGTTTTCAGAACAAACCGATGATGAAGGCAATATCATTTCAATGGATTTATTGCAGTCGGTGCTAGACATTAATGTTCGATATCGTAAAGCATACGAACTAGATGAACGTGAAAAAGTGAATAATATTACATTCGTTAATTTTGGAGATAAAAACAATGAGCATAATGGACAAACTGAAAAAGAACAGCAAACTGAAAGCGACGGAAGTCCTATCAAAGAGTAAGTTCTTTAATGAAAAAGACATGGTCCCGACCGACGTTCCTATGATTAACGTTGCGCTGTCGGGATCTGTCGATGGTGGTATAACCCCGGGTCTTACCGTATTGGCCGGTCCGTCTAAACATTTTAAAACTTCTTTTGCTTTGCTTATGGCTTCTGCCTATTTGGCAAATAAGAAAGATTCTGTAATTCTGTTTTATGACTCAGAATTTGGTTCTCCTTCTTCATACTTCGAACAGTTTGGTATTGATACTAGTCGTGTATTACATACACCTATTACTAACGTAGAAGAACTTAAGTTTGACCTGATTAATCAGTTAGAAGCTTTAGATCGTGAAGACGATGTTATCATTGTTATCGATTCTATCGGCAACTTAGCATCTAAGAAAGAATTAGAAGATGCCATGAATGAAAAATCTGTTGCTGATATGTCTCGGGCAAAAGCACTGAAAGGTCTGTTCCGTATGGCAACCCCATATCTAGCAATGAAGAACATTCCGATGATCGCAATTAACCATACCTACCAGACTATGGAAATGTTTTCAAAGGCAGTGGTATCTGGCGGTTGTGTTGTAGAAGGTACAAAAATCCAGACACCAGATGGATTAAAAGAAGTCCAAGACTTTAATGTAGGTGAAAAGGTTATTACCCAATATGGTGAGAGTGAAGTATCTCACGTATGGAATCCGGATACACTTGAAGATGGCACGCCAGAATGTTTTGAAATAGAGTTTGAAGATGGTTATAAAGTAACATGTTCTGCGGCCCATAAGTTCATTGTTGATGGCGAATGGGTTTCTGCAAGTGATATGGTAATTGGCATGGATTGCCAAGCCGCTCACGACCCAGAGCTGGCTAGCCAAGCAGCTTAATTGCATTTATTTTCCTATTATCTGTAGTATACATAGGTTTTTCCTATATATAATATATACTACAGATAATAAGGGAAGACCATGGACTACCTACGGATATATAACGAACTAATCGAACATCGAAAGTCTGCGCCGGTGAATGGCTATAGTGAGAATCATCATATCATTCCAACCTGTATGGGTGGAGAAAATTCGTCAGATAATATTGTTGCGTTAACGGCTAGAGAACATTATATAGCGCATCAGTTATTATTTAAAGCACATGGCACTACTAAGCTAGCACATGCTTGGTTCTCTATGACACGATGCGGAAATGGCCAAAGTAGATTCATAACTGCCAGACAATACGAGCTAGCTCGCCGCGCTCACGTTGAAGCATTAAAGACAAGTATGACTGGTACAGGTAATCATTTCTATGGAAGGAAGCATAGCGATGAGACGAAGCAGAAGATATCTGAAGCTAATAAGGGAAACAAGCGAGCACAGAAAGATATTGATGTATTTGTTGCATATTCAAAACTTCCTAAGAGCGAAGAGCATAAAGCAAAGATTGGCAGGAAAGGTCTTGTAATGTTACAGAACATAGACACATTAGAAATAATTAGAATCCCTAAAGAAAAAGCTAATGCTTTAGATGCAACTATGTGGGTCAGTCCTAAAAAGATTAACCCTGAAAAGAAGTTTAAATGCAAACACTGTGACATGGTAACAGTCATGGGCAATTTAAATAGGTGGCACAATGATAATTGCAAACACAAGCTTTGACGCACTGCCTTATCCTCGGCGTGATAGCTGGTTACGTAAGGCAGAACTATTGCAAAGTAAAGGATACCATACTGAAAAAGATGTGTACAAATTGGCAGAACTGATGTATAATGCTGCATTAATGCAAGCTAATAACATGAAGGAAGGTGAATAATGAAAGTAGTTAAAATTACTCCGGTAGGTAAATTGCCGGTATATGATTTATCAGTTAACTCTGAAATATATGATGAACAACAATATGTACTTGAGAATGGCGTAATCACGCATAATACAGGCATCATGTATTCCAGCGACAATGTATGGATCATTGGTCGTCAGCAAGAAAAGACTGGTCAAGAAGTCACTGGTTATAACTTTGTGATTAACGTAGAGAAATCTCGTTATGTAAAGGAAAAGTCTAAAATCCCTATTGGTGTATCATGGGAAGGCGGGGTACAGAAGTACTCTGGGCTATTAGATGTAGCATTAGCTGGCGGTTATGTCGACAAACCTAAAGTCGGTTGGTATGAACGTGTTGATACTACTACTGGTGAAGTGTTGTCAGGCAAGTATCGCCAGAAAGATACGTTGACAGCAGAGTTCTGGGAACCTATTTTTGAGACTACAGATTTTGCTGAGTTTCTTAAAAAGACTTATAAAATTGGTTATACTACACCTAAAATGATTGAACCTATCGTGGAAGATGATTTAATTGAATACTAAAAATAAAGATGTACAAACAAATACCACTGTGGTATAATAGGAGACTACTATGGCAGATACACACGAACAAATCGAAGGCGTAGACTATCAGTTAGTACCGGTAGGTGAAGCCAGTAACCAGCAAGCGTGGCATGTAAGAATCTTGACTGGAGATTTTGTTGAAACCGTAATTGTGTACGGTAATGTCAGTTTTGATGGCGAAGAAGATAGCATGAGGTTTAGCTTTTCGGTAGTGACTTCTCCTGAAGAAGGCCTAACTTCAGCTAGCGTTCCTCTGCAAGTTAAAGCCACCTACATTCTAGAAAATATTTTAGAAGTAGCATATAATGAAGGTTCATTGACAATAGGAGATGACGTTGGAAATAGCACTGGAACAGACGATTCTGAGGAATCTACTGACTAATGATGCTTATGCTAGAAAGGTTGCAGCATTCCTGCAACCTGACTACTTTGAGGGTGTTTATAAAGGCCTATTCAAAGAGTTTACTGCATTCATCGCAAAATATAATCAGCTTCCTTCTATGGAAGCATTCAAGATTGAGCTAGACTCACGCAATAGATTAACTGATGAACAGTATCGTCATGCAATAGAAATTCTACCTAATATTTTTACACCAGAGAAAGAGAACCTAGAATGGTTGCTTGATCGTACAGAATCCTGGTGTCAAGATCGTGCAGTATTTAATGCTGTCATGGAATCTATACAAATTATCGATGGTAAACACCAGACACTTTCTAAGAACGCTATACCTGAAGTATTAAGCAAAGCATTATCTGTAACGTTTGATACTAATATTGGACATGATTATTTAGAATCTGTTAACGAACGATTTGAGTTTTATCATAAACAAGAAGAACGTATACCTTTTGACTTAGACTATTTCAATAAAATTACTAAAGGCGGCATGCCTAATAAAACGTTGAATATATGTNTNGCAGGAACTGGTGTNGGNAAAAGTTTGTTCATGTGTCACGTTGCTGCTGCTTCTCTGGCGCAAGGTAGAAATGTNCTTTATATCACCATGGAGATGGCCGAAGAACGTATTGCTGAGCGCATCGATGCTAATCTGATGAACGTTCCTATTGATCAGTTAGAAAACATGTCTTCTAAAATGTTCAAGGATCGTATACAGACTATTGCAAGTAAAACTCAAGGCAAACTCATTATTAAAGAGTATCCTACCGGTCAAGCAAATACTTCACACTTCCGAGCTCTATTGAATGAACTCAAGTTGAAGAAGAACTTTGTGCCCGAAGTTATCTTTATTGATTACCTAAATATATGTGCATCTGCAAGAATGAAAGGTATGGGTGGTTCGATTAACTCATATTCGTATATTAAGTCTATCGCTGAAGAGATACGCGGGTTGGCTGTAGAGTTTGATGTACCAATTATGTCGGCTACACAGACTACCCGCAGCGGTTATAATTCAGACGACGTCGGCCTGGAAGATACCTCTGAATCATTCGGTCTGCCGGCCACTGCGGATTTTATGTTTGCTTTGATTTCAAATGAAGAACTAAATGCGAATGGCCAAATCTTAGTTAAGCAATTAAAGAACAGATATAATGATCCAGGCGCATATCAAAGGTTTACAATTGGCGTGGATCGTAGTAAAATGAAACTATTTGATGTTGATCAGAATAAATCTCCATTGAATAAACCTGAACCAGATAAAGGTCCGGTATTTGATAACTCTTCTTCCGGCCAAAGATTAAAGGCTGAAAGGTTCTCTAGCTTTAAAATGTAAAGGAAATCCCATGACCGGATTAGAACATACTTTGATAGCAGTAGGTATCATGGCAGTAACGTATTATACGGGTTATCATTTCGGTAAAATGAAAGGAATCAGCNNTACCCTGGATTATATGNAATCAATCGGGGCTATAGAATTGGAATATGAGGACGATAANGATGAGCTCAACTAAATCTATTTTAGTAGCAAAACCTAAAGTAAAACGTAAGCCTATCAAAAAAGGAATTACTGGTTTAAAGGCAGGGTTCTATACATGCCCAGACCTACAGACCTTCGAAAAAAGGTTGACAACAGAAACAAACGAAAAAATTGTATCAAATAATGGGTATCAAATTATAACGAATAAAGCATGTTATAGATTGGCCTTTGGTGAAGTAACTAGGAGTGAATTGAAATGAGTAATAATTGGGTACAAGATATTAATGACATGCATACTAAGTATGGTGTACATGAGTGGGTCAAAAACAATCCGGAGCAACTGGCAGCATTCTTGAAGTTCCGCATGAATTTCATTATTGAGGAGTTGACCGAGACTCAACTCGCAGTAAACGGCAATGACCCAGAAGAAATCGTCGACGGATTGATTGACCTGTGCGTAGTGGCATTAGGTACACTAGATGCATTTGGAGTAGATGCTGCACAAGCCTGGGATGCTGTACTTGAAGCNAATATGGCTAAAGAAGTCGGTATTAAAGAAGGTCGCCCAAATGCTCTCGGATTGCCAGATTTAATGAAACCGGCTGGATGGAAAGCCCCAAATCATTATGGTAACCACGGCGTTTTGAATAAACTAGTAGGCTCACCCGGCTAAAATAAACGAAAATAAATGTGTACAACTTTGTTTCAACGCTGTATAATGGTCTTAATATACTAAAATACACTGTTGAAATAAGGAATATATTATGCAAATTCGTCTTATTGAAAATATCAAAGAAGTTACGTCGTTTAAAGCGGGTTGGGAACTAGTTGAGTATGAAGCAGGTACCGATCCTTTAGACGGGAGCATTCTGTTGGGTTTTGATGAGATAGGACAATTTTGTCAGAAACCTCAGTATGCGTGGTTGCGGTGGGGCGGTTATAAGTGAGAGAGAGATATATTATGCCGGCATTAGACGCACGAACGGAAACTGCATTAAAATGGTTGGGGACAATATTGTTCTTCGTGGCAGGTCTGCTACTTAGCAGTAATATCGAAGCCAGTAGGTGGGGTTATATTTTATTCTTCATTGGGCACATAATATTCATATATGTATTCTGGAAAGATAAACCGATGGTAACTCAGAATATTATGTTTACCGTGATCGATGTTTGGGGAATTTACCGATGGTGGCTAATTTAACATGAATGTAAAAGATTTACTTGTTAGTGCGTGGTCCGGCAATATAAAAGTGACATTTACTCACTACGCGACCGGGGAAGAACTGGTCAAAGAATTTACTCTATCGGGTCTTCACCCGTTCGGTCTTAGTAAACAAGACTCCGGCAGCAGATATGTTGCATTATACAATATTACTGATACTAAATGGGATGCATTAGATGTTACTACCATCATTAATTGGACAGCAATTTAGCACTACGGTTTCGCGGGCTTTTACAGAGCGAAGAGACCGGCGTATCCAACTGTTTAATGCTAATGGCAGAAGCGACGAACTACGCGCCATACATGCTGACTGTGAGTTTTTTGAAGATTATCTTATTAACCAGCCAGGATCTGAATGGGATCCTCCAATGCAAAACTGCATGGCGTATGATGCTATTCACCGTGAAATAGGTAGAGTAGAATTTAAATGCAGCTCGGGTACACGGATCACACTGGTAGACGGTAGAGAGGTTTTGGTTGCTGAATATCCCAACGACGTGTACGATAAAATTATGGCAGTGTCGTGTCAGTGGATATAGAAATCAATTTTTGCTCAGATAGTGAAACATTCGTGGTAAAGAGCATAACGGTGCCACAAGTTGGTAGTGTGATCAACATTCGTAAAGTGGACTATCGGGTAACAGAAGTTTATTGGAGTTTGGACTATGCGGATCATGATTTACGTGATCGCAAACTGAGAGCGACAGTTGACATAAAGGAAATTGAACATGAGTAAACAAATCATTGTTGAACAGTATTGTGATGGTTGGTGAGTTGCGATGATGGTGAAGAAAGTTTTCACAGTCGACTTAAAGAAGAACTTGAACAGTTGGCGAAACTGGAGGGTGAGTGATGAAAGAAATCACAGATGAAGAATACGAACTGTTTCAGAAACTAAAGAAAATATGGTTTCACTCTCAAGCTGAAAAGACAGGAACATTCTTTATATGTGGCGAAGGTGGTGAACATGATAGAATGGGTTTACCTGAAATGATAATGGTCTGCCCTGCTTACGGGCTAGATGGTATGGCCATATATACTAAGACAAAAGACTATAGCGCACCGGAGTGGTGAACGAAGCGTAACCTATATAATATACCCTTATTAACCAAAGGAGAGAACCAATGGAAATATCAGATAAAAGAGAAGAATGGAGAGTGAGTGATGAGTAACGATGAGTACACCAAAGCGGTGGTCAAATTCGACGGTGGTAATGGTGCGTTCACTCGCCAGATGGGTATGCTTGTTGATAAGAGCAATCTCGGCTTTGGTATGCGCTCATGGAGATATGCTATGGTTGTAAATGATGGCGTAATTGAATCATTCTTCGAAGAACCAGGTCGTCAAGACAATCATGACGAAGATCCATATGGCGAAACATCGGCATCCAACCTACTTCAGAACCTGAAATAATTGGACTACTATTATGATGATTCATATCCCTGATGATCAACTTAACGAAGCAATGCTTTTTCGGCTTAAGGAAATGATTTCGGATCTAGAAATCACCCTAGAAAACCGCACTTTGCACTGGGGTCCGGCGTTTATTCACGCTGATATGGCACGTGACGTCGTTGAACTTACCCACCTCATTTCTAGTATGAATACGGTGGTATCTTATATGGTCGGAGAAGTCTAGCTAAAATAAGCTAAAATAAACGAAAATAGTTGTGTACAAAAGCTGCTGGGTAACATATAATGTTTACATAATGATGATTACCCACTGGAGAGATGACATGACTGAACTAAACTATGCAAACCGTNNCGGCTACTCTGATGTTGAACCATATGAGATCGTCCGTGTTATAAGTGACTTGACTGTCGAAGTTCGTGCAATGCGAGCTGAACGTGATGAGTCTGTCAAACTGAACCATGTTCCTGGTGGATTCTTCGCCCATTGTTCAAACCAAAATGATCAAAAGTGGTTCATTACCTCTGACGAGTCTGCTCCGGTTCAACGTATTCGTTACAGCAAGGCAAAAGGACAGTGGCAGAATGCCTACGGCAGCCGCTTCCAGCTTGCTGAAGCTCCCCGCAAATTCTATGACTACAACTTTTAGGAGATAGACATGAGCGAGAAGACTTATACAGTTCAAGAGATTCGAGATATGATTGGTGTCCATCTAGATGAGATGGCGCCACTCAAATATCTGGATGCAGTTAGCGGTGTCATAGCTGTTCAAGATTTCCTTGGTGAAGTACAGTATGCCGATCGGCATAATGGCGATATTTTTGGGGTTGAGTGTAATGAATAAATGGGATATGAGATTTCTCGGTTTAGCGGCCGAGATTTCTACTTGGTCGAAAGACCCTTCAAAGAAAATCGGTGCCGTGGCTGTTTCTCCGAAAGGCCAAGTATTGTCTCAGGGGTATAACGGCTTTCCTCGAGGAATCGCTGACACCGATGAGCGATATACTGATAGAAATTTAAAGTATAAGTATGTAGTCCATGCTGAAATGAACGTCATTTATAATGCGGTATATAATGGTACCAGTTTAGATGATGCTACACTATATGTCGTCGGTTTGCCAGTATGCTCTGAATGTGCCAAAGGTATTATACAAACTGGCATAAAGAGAGTAGTGATGTCAAACATTGACGGAGGCATGGACAGATGGAAAGAATCTTGGGAAGCAACACAGGAAATGTTTGCTGAAGCCGGTATCGAATGGGAAATTATTGGTGTCTAAATATACATATTCATTTACGTCATATCAGTTAGACGAGTTAGGCGAAGACGACGATGTTCGTTCTACGAGTCATACTGTATATGGTCCAATGCCTGTTGAAGATTTAATGATGTACTTTCAGCGGTTTCTTAAAACATGCAGTTACGAAGTGCCTGCTGGTAAAAAAATAGGATTCGTTGATATTGAGCAATAGTGTATCAAATAAGAGACATCTGGCTAAGGCGGTAACGTGGAGGATAATTGCTTCAACCACGACCGTCGCAATTGCTATTCTTTTTGGATTGCCGGCAAAAGCAATCACTGCAGTTTTCATTGCAGATATGACTATTAAATTTATGCTATACTATTTCCATGAGCGCCTTTGGTATAAGTATAGCACTTTCGGTATAACTAAAAAATAAAGATGTACAATACCACAATAGTATGGTATAATATCACATTACTACATTATGGAGTTTTCTTATGAAATATGATCAGGGCAAACCAGATCTTTCCTTACTTCCGCCAGAGGCACTAGTCAAGATTGCCAAGGTATTAGGCTTCGGCGCACAAAAATATGGCAGAAATAACTGGCGCAGTGACGGTAAAAACACTGAGTGGTCACGTACATACTCTTCTATTCAGCGCCACTTGAATTCTTTTTGGTCAGGTGAAGATTTAGATCCTGAATCTGGTGAAGAGCATTTGGTCCACGCAGCAACGCAAATACTAATTTTTATTACTCAGATCCATGATGGCAATGCTGATACATGTGATGATCGCTTCAAGCCTGAGGATATTATGTAATGGACTGGAAGAAATATACTGGTATAATCATTACCTTTGCGGTAGGTAGCTTATTAGTGACAATGTCCTATCTAAATCCAGTATATGGAATAAGTTCTTTATTTTTGGCATTTGTTTGGTTATATTCTATATTGCTGTATAATCAGGCAGTGTCGCTAGGCAAGTTTATGACTACCATGTACTGGCTATCGATATGTCTAGGTGTATTTTTTGCTATAACTAAAATTGCAGGTATTTAAACTATGAACGTCCAAGATATTCGTGACTACTTTCAAGGTGAACTATCAGCTGGTAGATTTACCATTGACAAAACTGGTGTACAGACTATTGAGTTAATCGGCGCATCTTTTATTGCAGATGAAGCAGCAATCTTTGGTACGCCATCACTGTCGTATATTGCTGCTGAATTAAAGTGGTATGAATCCGGTTCTACTAACATTAATGATATACATGGACCGGACCGCCAACCGCCTGAGGCATGGAAATATGCCGCTGATCGCCACGGCAATATTAATTCAAACTATGGTCATTTGATTTATAGTGCAAAGTATAATACTCAGTATGAGAACGTTCTTAAAGAGTTAATAGATAATAGAGATAGCCGCCGCGGCACTATGGTTTATACTCGACCTACCATATGGAATGAATATTGTCTGAATGGAATGTCGGACTTTATTTGTACTAATGCGGTAACTTATTATATTCGCGATAACCAGTTACATGCGGTCGTTCAGATGAGAAGCAACGATGCAATATTCGGATATAAGAATGATTACGCTTGGCAGTTAACCGTAATGGAAAATCTCGTGTATGATTATAATGAACAGGCAAATTGCCGTACAAAAATTACGCTAGGCAATATGCATTGGCAAGTGCAGAATTTACATGTCTATGCTAGACATTTTGATTTAGTAAAATAAGGGGAAGTATCTGATGAAAAAAGGTGATGTGGTAGCAGTAGTTAATATGGCAGGTGAATATGTCGGTCGTCTAAAGGATGAAGGCGCTGAGAAACTAATTCTAGATAACCCTAGAATGGTAGTTAATGGAGAACATGGTCTAGGTTTTGCTCATGGAATTTGTGTAACTGGAGAGCATAACCCAAACACGGTGGCGTTCTATACTGCTGGCATTGTTTTTGTTACACCGGTCAATGCAGAAATTGAAAAAGCCTATGTGCAGGCTACAAGCGGAATTATTATCTAATGGCAGAAATAACGATCAGAAATAAGGAACTGTTGAAGACTTTAAACTCATTTGTTGAGGAAATGTTCGCAAACCCAACTTATAACGATCCAAAGTGCTATACGTACCGCAACATAGAAGACATGGAAAAGGGTGAGTATTATTGCTCACCTGAATACCTTGATGAATGTCGATCTAGATTTCCGGAGTTGGTTGGTCCTCCGGATAGGTACTTTGCCATTCCTATTGCAAAATTAGTTAGGGAATATCCGGATGATTGGAAAGATTACATGCAAAAAGTTAAGTATGACTTTGCTGCTGATCTAGGTGCGCATACTTCGGCACTGTTATCATATTATCCGCCTGGCGGTTTTGTTGGATGGCACACGAACTACGATGCGAATGCATACCAAGTTCTGTTCACATGGTCCAAAGACGGTAACGGCTTTTTTAGATACCGCAACAAAGATGGAGTTTTAGTTACAGAACAGGACGTCCCAGGGTGGCAGGCAAGACATTATTATTTTGGTGCAGAGCATGAAGTAGAAGACCACTGTTGGCATTGCGCGTACGCTGGTGGTGAAAGACTTACCCTAGCATATAAGTTTGTCAATAACGGAGGTAAACAGAATACACTACAAGACGAACAGGCAAGATTAGTTCGTGATTTATTAATTGAAGACATTGAAACCGAATAGGAACTATGCAATGAATGACGTTGATCGTAAAAAATTAAAAGGCGCATTACAAGAATTATCTGATAGTATGACTCGTATGGATGCTGAGAAAGATTTGCAAAAAGATATTATCCAGGTTACTTTTGAAAATCATGCAATCGATAAAAAGCATATTCGCAAACTTGCAATGATTTACCATAAGCAAATTATTGATGAAGTCCGGACTAATAATACCGAAGTAGAAGATCTTTACGAAGATATTTTCAGCGTTGGATGATGCACCGATGAAAAAACAAGTTACTCAATTTAGACATACCTATGGTTCATATGAGCGTTCTCCAGAGATTGACGCATATATGGAATACAGTAAAGAAGTGCTTAAAAAAGGAAAATTAGATCCTAACGTTGAATCGGTTATAGATAAATATAAGTCTAGAGCAAACGTTGGATTTGAAAAATACGGCACAGATACTACGCGCACTGATATCGATCTCCTTGGGTGGTTAACTCATTTACAAGAAGAATTAATGGATGCGACTATATACGTGGAACGTATTAAAAACGAATTAAAGGGATAATATAGGTGTTATTAACAGCAGGTTGTAGTTTTGTCTTTGGTGATGAGTTGGAAGGGTATGATACGGTACCTCCGACTCATTGGCCTTTAACATTTACTTACCAGTTGGCAGAAAAATTAGGCATGGACTATGTTAATTTAGGTTCTTGCGGTGGCGGTAATGATAGAATTTTTAGAGATATTACCGACCATCTCACTAATCCGAATCTAGAAAATCCTACACATATGGTTGTTCTTTGGTCTGCCTGGCAACGGGCAGAAATTTGTGAAATGATAGAAGATGCTGAAGAAAAACGATTAGAGATTAATCGCAAAATCAGTTGTAGTCAGTATTCTCCAGAAAGAATATGGAATATACGCCATAAAAATACCCGAGTCACTTTGAACGCGTATTATGATTTGGCATATAAAGAGCATACCGATATTATTCATGGTCTTACTAAAATGAAGACCGTACAGTTATTATGTGATACTTTAGGTATCAAACTTATACAAGGAGTCTTTCATCAGCGTTGTTGGTCGAATTTGCTAAAGATTATAGGACCATCGATGGCAAAGGACTTTAAGGAAACTTGGCCGACTGGCTGGGTAGAAATGATCGAATGGATTAAAAACACTATCGGTTCTTTACCCAAAACTAGTAGAGTAGGTTTGGGAAGTAAATACCCTGACCTTTATTCACTGGCTGAAAAAAATGATGATATTAAACCACGGTCACACCCAGGAGAAATCACTAACGCAGAATATGCTAATATCCTGTATGATATATTTTTGAACGACATGGAATAGTCTTCACCCAGAACCCCTACCTGGGACCGATTCCTGAACATGAATTAAAACTGTTCATTTCCCTTCTCATATTAAATCCATTTTTCTATAAATAGTATTAGTTTTCAAAATAATAATAATACTATGGATTTTTTAGCACTCGTTACCGATCTAGGTTTTCCTATTGCTGCTGCATTAGCCGGCGGCTTCTTCGTATTTACCACTTTAAAATTTATTCTAGAAGGGGTTTTAGATAGTATCAAAACTCAACGCGGGTTTGCTATAGCTCTAGACAATAGAGTTAAAACCATGAATAATGAATTGCTGCGTATTGATATACAGGTTACCTTAGCGCTAGGTTTAACGCCTGATGTATCTAGATTGGCCAGAGCTGATGGCCAAAAAGATGCAAGGAAAGATTAACTATGGATATGGATATTGCTGCGGCTATTGGCCAATACGGATTTCCTATTATTGCTGCTTTCGGTTTGGGTTATTTCGTATACTATATTTGGCAATGGGTAACAACCGAAGTTGATCCGGTTATCCATGAATCACATATGACATTGATAGCACTCATTGATAGAATTCGAATGCTAGACAACGATTTAATTCGCTTACAGACTAAATTGGATACTGTACTTCAGCAAAGGGAAAAAGAAAATGAAAAGACTAGTACCAATAATTCTGCTGATCGCTAGTGGCAATTTACTAGCGGCTGATCCGTATGAGTTTGCAAATCCATCATTTTCCGGAATAGGATTCTCGGCTCACATATTGACACAAGAGCAAATGAGGCAAAGAAGCCAAGATGAAGCTCGNGACCGGAAAGAAGCAGCCGAAAGAGATTTAGAAAGAGAAATAGAAAANAGTAACGTTAATCGATTTATTAACAACTTCGAATCTAGAGTATATGCTCAGTTATCAAAGCAGTTAGTTGATGCGTTATTTGGAGAAGATCCATCTACTTCTGGTAGTTTTGATCTTGCAGGTAATATGGTAGTATATGAAAGTGACGGAGTAACTATTACTCTGACTATTACTAATCCAGATGGCACTGTCACCACAATAAGCATACCGGTCGGTGGTTTAGGAATATGACCTCGATCCGGTCTATACTACTATGCGCTTTGATAGTGTTTATGTCGGCATGCTCTACTCTAGAACAGACCGCAGATAAATCACCAGAGCTAGTAGTATCTACCCCGTATAAATCTGATCCGCCAAGCGGAGGAAAGGTATACGTTGCAGTATATGGATATAATGATCTTACCGGGCAACGAGCCGCTGCAGTCCAATCATTATCATCAGCTGTTACTCAAGGCGGGGAAAATTATCTTATCAATGCTCTTCGCGATTACTCCGATGGAGAATGGTTTAGAGTAGTAGAAAGAAAAGCAGTAGACAATATTATACGGGAAAGACAGATTGTGCGATCATCACGAACACAAGTTGATGCTCGAGCAGATGAACTACCTCCGTTAGTATATGCCGGGGTTATAATTGAGGGTGGTATTATCGGTTATGATAGTAATGTGCAGTCAGGCGGTACCGGTGTACGTATATTTGGTTTAGGTCAATCAGCAAAATATAATTCGCATATTGTTACAGTAGGGTTAAGAGTAGTAAGTGTTACTACATCCGAAATACTATTATCAGTTATAGTAGAAAAAAATATTATTAGTTATAGTGATAACACCACCGGTGTGAGATTTTTTGATTTAGACCGGGAAGTCTTTGAGATGGAAAGTGGAATGAATGTTAATGAAGCTTCGAATTATGCAGTACGACGGGCAATTGAACAATCCGTCCATGATGTTGTACAACAAGGCATATCACGAAAGATATGGTAAATCACTCATAGAGGAATAAAAATGAAACGGTATGTATTATTACTTCTTTCATTGATGTCAGCCGTACTTAGTGCGGATCAGACAGTTTATATTAAACAGATACAAGGCGACAACTTAGACGTTACTATTAATCAAAATAATGGCGATGATAACATCGTTGGCTGGTCTCAAGGTACTGATCAGTATTTTTTATTAGACGGTGATAGTCAAACATTCACTATTGATCAAATAGGTAGTAGAAACTCATTGGCTGGTTTCGTGACATTAACTGACATGTTTATGTTTAACCTACAGCAAGTCGGTGATGATAACCGGTTAGACTTTTTTGCAAACAATGCTAGCTTTTCAGATGTAAATATGGTATTTACCGGCAGTGATAATAGCGTACTATTTGATCTAGGCGGCCCGGGCAGTGGTCAATATGCAAATATTGATTGGACTGTTACTGGTGACTATAACAACTTTACCTCGATGATTAATGCTGATGGAGCTTTGCAGGACATTACGCTGACTGGAGACTTCAATATTTTTAAGATTGATCAAATCGGTTACGGAACCAGTATTGATTTCCACGAGTTATATCTGGATATGACAGGTGATAACAATCAAGTTACTATTGTACAAGATACTACATTGGCCGCCGGTCATATTGATTTGGTAACAAATGGTTCTAATCAGATTATTAATATTACTCAGTCTGACTAATGCTGCGTACGCAAGTATTGGTGAAGTAACTGAAACCACGGGTTCAGGTGTTATATTAAGAGAGAGTTCTCTTTTTGACGCAGATCTTGCTGTACCCGTTAACATGGATGACGAAGTAAAAACGGCAAAAGGTGTCGTCGGTATTACTTTTGACGACGACACTCAAGTAAAAGTCGGTGAGCATTCTGAACTGATCATCGATGATTTTGTGTATGATCCAACCTCTTCATCAGGCTCATTGGGCTTACTAGTAACCATGGGCACTGTAAAATACTCATCAGGTCAATTAGCCCACAATAATCCTGATTCCGTAGATATAAAAACCCCTTCAGCAACGATCGCCGTCCGTGGTACTGCCTTTTCAATGACAGTCAATGAGCTAGGCGACAGTCTTATAGTATTACTTCCTAACTCAGATGGTTCAGTCGGCGAAATTGTAGTCGAAACCGACGTCGGTCAAGTTATACTAAATCGAGCTTTTCAATTAACTGCCACGTTTAACAGAGATGCCCCTCCGACACCCCCGGCAATTATCCCGTTAACTGAAGATATGATTAATAATCTAATGATTGTCTCTCCTCCAGTTAAATCTAAAGAAGATAAAATGTTTGATGCTATCAGCGATGCATTAGATGAAGATTTATTGGAATATGATGAACTAGAAAATGAGTTGGAAAAAGAAGGAGATCAATTGGCCTTTGATGAATTGAGTATTAACGAATTAGCAGTTGATTTATTAACTAATATGCTTAATTCTGCCTTTTCAGAGCACCGAGACGGCCGCGATATTGGTTATAACGATGCCAGTCAGGTGTATACCTTCATCAATGATCCAGAAGGTAGAGTTGTACGATATTCAAATAACGCCATGATAGATATAGTATTCAATATCAATTCTGGTATGAATGCAGCCATAATCCAGCCAGATACTACAGTAAATATCGAGACTCTGGATGATGGATCAACTAATGTGATACGGATAACGCAGAAATGAAATATATAGTTAGTCCTTTATGGGCACTATTAACTACAGCCATATTATATTCAATAAGTATTTCAAATCTAACCTTTCTACAAATAATCGAACTTAAGTTTTTAGACCAACTTATAATAACCGAACCCGTAATCGATGATACTGTAGTATTAGTTGATATATCTGAAAAGGCATTACAGAACCACGGCCAGTTCCCTTTCCCACGTGATGTGTACGGCAACTTAATACAATCTCTCCGTCAGGCAAATGCCGGTATAATAGTATTAACACTTTCATTTCCAGAAGAAGACCGTACTGGGCAAGATGCATTTTTTACCGAAATGCTTTCCCAGGGTGTAGTAATTGCTCACTACCCGACTGAAAAATCCCAAAGTAGAACTGCATATGCAACCGGAATTGCTGAGATAGGAGAACCAGCGGCGCCGTACGTATACAGTTATTCCGGTATAGCAGGCAATATAGAAAAGTATGAAAAGCAAGCATCTGGAATCGGTATTGCAAATACTATTCCTGAAATAGACGGCGTAGTTCGTAGATTACCTATGATTTCTGAATCAAACGGAATATTATACCCATCTATCGTTTTAGAAGTATTAAAGGCATATTCAGGTACTAATACCTATCAAATAAAAACCTCTCCGGCTGGCATTGAAGCAGTTAGAGTTAAAAAGTTTCCAAAAATAGAAACGGATGGAAATTCTAGGGTATGGATTAATCCAAATATTGTTATGCAGAGATATGAGATGGATGATGTATTTCCTGATCTAAAAGGAAAAACAGTATTCATTGGCGTTACCGCTGAAGGAATTTCTAATCCTGTGCCTACTGCCAATGGAGCAAAGTACGGCCATGACATTATCGCCTCAGCAATGACCAGCGTCCTGTCTGGATATAATATCATCCAACCACATTATGCACAGGGCCTTCGTGACACCGCGGTGTTGTGTATCGGCTTGTTGATTGTATTACTATCTTATATTTCGTATATTAAAGTACTCCCATTACTAGCAATACCTGGTTTAGTATATGCTTGTTTTTATGTTTTTGCGTCGCACAATATCATACTAAATCCTATTAATGCAGTACTTGCTGGTGCGATAGTCTCATTGCATGTGTATGGTGTAAAGTACGTACAGGAGTTTTTAGCCAAACAGCAGATCAAGAAACAATTTGGTACGTATCTATCACCAGCAATGGTAGAAAAATTGCAGAAAAACCCTGAGCTATTAAAGCTTGGAGGTGAAACAAAATACATGACATTTTTGTTCTGCGATATTCGCGGTTTTACTCCTATATCAGAACAGTATCAAACTGATCCACAAGGTCTTACGGAGTTAGTCAATCGATTCCTGACACCTATGACCGATATCATTATGAATAATGAAGGTACTATTGATAAGTACATGGGCGACTGTATTATGGCTTTCTGGAATGCTCCGCTAGATGTCGATGATCAAGAACATAAAGCCGTAAAGACTTCAATGGAAATGTATGCTTCACTAGAATTACTTAATTTAGAATTAGAGGCCGATGGATTATTACCAATTAATATTGGTATAGGTATTAACACTGGTTTGGTTGTTGTTGGAAATATGGGATCTAACCAGCGATTTGATTACTCAGTATTGGGAGACGCGGTTAACCTGGCAGCAAGATTAGAAGGACAGACCAAAGAGTATGGTGTTAAGACTATAATTGGCCATGATACCCGGGTCATGTTAGATGATAACTATACTATACTTAAACTAGATACGTTGGCGGTTAAAGGTAAAACTGAACCGGTTGAAATATACACTATATTAGAAGAGTCTGATTTACAAAATACTAGTACATATTATAGTGATATGATTCAACATCATAAAATGCTAGAACTGTATAAGACAAAGCATTTCGAAATGGCAATACATTACTGCAATGAATTGAAAGGATCTTTTGCTGGTACTATGGATGAGTACTACGATATATGGATTCAACGATGCATGACAATGAAAAAAGCCAGATTGCCTGCCAAATGGGATGGCGTATATCGTGCAACTTCAAAGTAAAAAAACATATAAATAAAGATGTACAAAACATGCGATGCATGGTATAATTAACACAGTTATTCCAGCCGGGATAATACAGAAAAACGATGAGGAGAAAGTGATGGTAGATTTTATTNTAGTAGNGGTATTAACTGCTGTAGTTGTATATATCTGGAAANATGCATTTGGACGTGCTATCAAAAATAATCCTGGAGCTCCTGTTCCGCAAGGCGATAGACCAGAAGGTCCTGTTAAAGGAAAAGATGGTGATGATACTCCTGCTGAACCAGCATACGAAAAAATGTCTGTTAAGCAACTAAAGGAAGTATTGGTAGCTGCTGGTGTTTCTGGTGTGGCTAGTGCCAACAAAGCAAAATTAGTTGATATGGCCAAAAACAACTTAAGCAAGCACTAATGAAAAGCCTGCATTCTTTTTTAACAGAAGGAGCCGAAGATCCTGCAATCTTTAAAGCAGTATTTTTGGCCGGTGGACCTGGATCCGGTAAAACATTTACCGTAGGCAAAACCGCACTTACTGCATTAGGGTTTAAAGTTGTTAACTCTGATGTAGCGTTTGAAAAAGCAATGGAGCTAGCTGGTTTAACGATGGACCCTGAATCTGTATTTTCAGCTCAGGGTCAATCCATCAGAGATAAAGCTAAATCGTTAACAGGCAAAAAGAAAGAAATATGGTTAAAAGGTCGATTGGGTTTAGTTATCGATGGTACCGGTAAAGACTACGATAAGATTAAAAAACAAAAAATGGAGTTAGAAAGACTTGGTTATGAAACTGCCATGATCTTTGTTAATACTGACTTAGAGACTGCATTAGCTAGAGACGCAAAACGAGACCGTACGGTAGGTAAAGATGCCGTTACTAAGATGTGGTCCGGCGTACAAAATAATATCGGAAAATTTGCTGGTACATTTGGTAACAATATGTACATTGTCGACAATTCCGATGGATCAGACGTGGATGCAGGTACAACCAGAGTGTACCGTAAAATTCAATCATGGTCAACATCCCCTCCTAAAAATTCTCAGGCTCAACGTTGGATCCGGTCCTATAAGCTTCGTAAAGATATAGAGACACAACGCGGATCGGCAGTTAAACGCCTAAAATAACTGTGTACATTTAATGTTCCATGGTGTATAATAGCTCTTATACATTATGGAGTAGTACATGCCGCATAATAACCATGTCATAGACAATAGTAATAAAGACGTAGACTCTTTACTTATGGAAGGAGTTTATACTCGCCATGATGCCCGCGAATATTACTTAAGCTTAGCAAAAAATTGGACTGATCCTAATCCCGCTCCTGTCATTAAAATTCATGATGGAGTACGAGTCGTACGCGATGATCTTTTAGTGGGATCTAAAGTTCGCGGAGGAGACTGCCTGATCTCTTCTTTACCGGAATCTATCGATACTATAGTATATTGTCAACCTCGCTTCGGATTGGCCGGAGTATCTATTCTAGACGTGGCGCGTAGGCACAATAAAAAAGTTAAGTTGTTTATGCCGTCGTCAAAACGTATTTCTCCCCATCAGGCAGCGTGTATCGAGCAGGGAGCCGAAGCAGAATTTTTGCGTATTGCAGCGATGCCTAATCTTAATATTGCCGCTAAGAAATGGGCTGATGCTCATGATAATGCATACTTTATTCCGTTAGGTCTTAAACATGAAATGGTTACAGCTGGATTTGTCAAGGTTGCTTCTCAGATTCCGGAACCAGATGATGTATGGACTGTACTATCAACCGGCGTGTTGCATAGGGCATTGCAAATTGCGTGGCCTAATGCTAAGTTTCATGGGGTTGCAGTTGCGCGCAATATGAAAGCTGGCGAGGTTGGTCATGACCGTATTATAAGCCACCCGTTACCTTTTACGCAGGGTATTAAAGAATCAGACATGCCTCCATTTCCATGTATTGCNGAATACGATGCTAAAGGTTGGAAACCNGCGGTAGAGTACGCAGCTGCCAATCCTACACGCGATGTACTTTTCTGGAACGTAGGTAACGAACCTACAGTTAAAGATGTAACTATATATGATACCGTCGACAGCTATCGTCGATGGGCAAAAGATGAGGAATCTAATACATGAAAGAAATGATCGTTGGTACATTTAATAAGATACCGAAGAAATCTAATTCACACTCATACGGATGGGCTCGTACGTGGAGTGAAAATACCGGTTTGGCTATTGATTTTACTAATACTGAAACTTTAGATATTGCCTATTTGCTGCANGGNGCAAACTTCGGCGGTGCATTAAACTTATTTGGTGGGTTTACTGCTGAACTGGAAAATAGTATCAATACTTTATTGGAAGCTAAAGAGATTATCTCTCTAGAAATTCCTATGCCTGATTACGGGGCAATGCTAAAAAAACGAAATGATGTTACTGATAAGGAGTGGTGCGATCACGTATCAGAAAGACTTGCCGATTCAAAGGTATTAGTTTCATCTAACTTACCATTTACTCATTTGGCGATCGGTGACTCACACACTGCAGCATATGCCCCTGAAAAGTGCTCAGTAGTAAAACAAGACGGCACNACTTTGTTCGGCCAAATTAAAACCGACTTTGAATATATTAGAAGCCATATTAAACCCCACCACAAATCTCTTACTTTATCATTAGGCAATATCGATATTCGNCATCATGCACATCGTAATGATGCTGATATTGAAAGTATGGTTGATGCGCTTCATGCATTTGGTCAATCAACTGGCATNCCGGTAGAATATGCAGTGCCATGGCCAATTGAGTTTGAAGGTCGTAAACTTCCAAAAACCGGATACTATAAAGGAACTCCATTTTCCGGATCTATTGCTCACCGCCGTGATTTTGTTCGCCGTTGGATTGTTCGCATGCATCATAACAAAATGCAACCGGTCCATTGCCCGATGGAGTGGTATACGATGGACCCTGAGCAATATGCTAAATATTATATGGAAGCCCGACAATCAGTACATTTAAGTCCGGAATATTATCGCCGTACGAATTGGGGCCGTAAAGGTAGTCTAGATGATTTTTTTGGAATGTGAATGCCCATGAATAAATGGTTGAATGAAGAAGCATTAGACGTTTTAGTCAATTACTATTATCCTAGGGCGGCTTGGTTGCAAGAACATTGTAACTGGGGAAAGGTATCTTACCTTGGTGCTGAAGCAAATAAAGCAGTGAATGATCCGTTAATGCAATATATTGACATATATGATTGTTATAGCAGAAACGCTGCCGGCTTTAGTAATGTGATTCAAGATCTCAAATACATGACAAAAACCCCGAAATGGCATCACCAAAAAGCCGATCGTCATGCACTCATAGAAACATATGATACTTCAGGTTGGGATATTAAAACGTGGTTCTATGTGTATCTGTCTCATAGAATTACCGGGTCTGGTGCATCATTTGAGAATGACCATGGTTACCGTAATAACTGTGTACAGCATTGGGGAAAATTGCGTGACTGGACAGATATGGCAGAAGATATGGTCAGGCGGAAAGCATCCGGCGAAGCACTGTTTACTAGTATTGGTAATCAGCCGCCTGCTCCTAAAAAAGGAGTCAGTAACGTAGACTTTGCTACCAAAGAACTTCCATTATTAATCGATCGTTGTTTAGATTGGCTGCACTCTGGCCAAAAGAAGACACATAAAGAAGTAGTCGATTATATGAATAGATATAATATAGAGGAAGGACATAGAAGGTTTAACTTTGTCTATGCCGCATTCTCGTATGATTTAGGAGATTACCACAAAGACTTAGTAGATGATACCTCGCATGGTTATTTTGGCAATAATGCAATAAGATGTATGCAAAAGCTTTCTAGTGGTTATACTACCGATGAGTTCATGGATATATTAGTAGAAAGAATGGGCGGAGTTCCACGAGATAATGAGGANGTTCTATGTGATTTTGTTCGCTTTGGTCAGAACTATGTACCTAGAACAAATAGCACATTTGACCATGTTCCGGCAAATATAAGTAATAATAGCGGTTGGGTATCTGGTTGGGAGCAAAGAACTGGCGCACCTAATGTTTCACTCAATGAATTTTTTGGATGATGGAATTGCATATATGGCAGAATTAAAAGAATGGACATTGCATGTTAATAAAGACTTTAAAGTCCATGTTGAAGGTATTGCGTATGACCCGTACCAAGTACGTCTAGAACGCGAAATTAGGATGTTAGAAGCTAAAGGACCAAAGGCAAAAAAGAAACTTGATAAACTTAAAAAACTACGTAAAACATTGAGATGATTAATATGAAAAAGATACTACCGATACTATGTATTACATTGCTAGCAGGATGTATGATGCCATCATTTTATGATGATAATGAGTCCTTTGCTGGCGTCGACTTAGTAGTTGCCGTTAAAAGCATTAACTGCGACCTAGGTTATGAATTAATGCATGATGACTTTATTAAAGTATCCCGCGAACTGGAATGGCTCGAAGAATATTCCAGACTCAAGGGCTCTGATGACGTTGGAGAGATGCTGGCTTTGATGCGTGAAACTGTCAATGGAATGGTCGTTAATCCGGATACCTCAAGCGGCTATTGTGGATACAAGAAGAAACTTATGATTGAACAAAGCAACTTAATTGGATTAACTATAATGGGTAGATTTTAATGACAACTTTACAAGAGCAGTTTGCTCAATTTTTTGACACCGAACTAGAAAGTGAAGCGATCCGACTTCGAGATATTCTTGAACTTCGGGAAGCAGGTATTATCGCCCCCGCAGAAGCCGCTGACTTGATTAAAGATATTGCCATTGTGGTTGAGATGAAGAACAAAGCAGATCTTATTCAACTTAAGTCAAACCTACTAAAAATAGCGTCTGTTGCTGCCAAACTGGCATAAAGTGCGATAAAGTGTAGTAAAAGGCTAAAATAAGTGTAAATAAGTGTGTACAACCTATGCTATATGTCGTATAATAGCCCATCTAATGAGGAATGTGATATGAATTTAGTAGAAATCAGCGGTCAGGTTCGAAACAAAGATGCAGTTGAAGACTATATCCATGCTCTAGCTAAAGAGCTGAATATACATCGGTTGTACACCAAGCTTATTCAAGTCAAATTCTCAAACAAATTGGATCATGATGCTTTAGGCCTCTGCTGGGGTGACAAAGATCAAGTGATTATCCAGATCTCCAAAAAGCACGAAGGTGCTCCTATCGAATTTGCCGACATGATGCGAGCCCTCGCTCATGAAATGGTACATGCCAAGCAATACCTCCGCGGAGAACTTTGCGGATATACTCACTCTTGGAAAGGCAAAAAGCCCCGCAAGTACAAGTATGAAAACTCACCTTGGGAAAGAGAAGCCTACGGTCTAGAAAACTGTCTCTATGATATTTGTTGGAAATAAACGAAAATAGTTGTGTACAAAACCTGCCTGATGTCATATAATGTTTACATAATGATGATTACTGAGGAATGAGCCATGATTAAAGTTTACCAGATTGACCTGACCGACCTAGACTGCGCCAATGCGTGGGACGACCCAAGATTTGTGTTGCAGCAAAGACTTTTTGTTGGGTTGACTAAGTTTGATTCTTCAATGCTTGAATTCTTCCAGCTGGTTGCTTGTGTTGATACAGATAGTATGGATAGAGCTTTTCAAGCAATGAATCGCTGGAATGATAATGATCTAGACATTGTTCAGTGCATGCACGTAGAGATGCAGTCTATGTCTGTCGGAAATATTCTTGAGATGGAAAACGGCGATACTTTCATTGTGCAGCGTGTCGGTTTTGAGAAAATCGAAAATGAATTGGAGATGGCAGCATGATTAGCATTATTTTGACTTTAGTAATTCTTGGGCCTTTATTGTACGGAGGTTATCTCATGGTAGAAGATAGGCAACTAGAGTGGGAAATGAGAAAGAAGATACGGGAAGCCAACAAGAAGACAGAAAATCGATGAATGGGAGAAAGTGAAATATGACA